>Ga0164296_1000219_pt1 | contig 73423 bp, 89 predicted proteins | sample GEODES057metaG_FD_113533 | JGI IMG/M metagenome (GOLD analysis project Ga0164296, IMG submission 113533) | Dystrophic lake water microbial communities from Trout Bog Lake, Wisconsin, USA - GEODES057 metaG | ecosystem: Environmental > Aquatic > Freshwater > Lake | place: USA: Trout Bog Lake...
TATCGAAAGATAATAACGCCGAGCTAGCAGGTCGAAAGACCGGGCAAGTGTAGAGACTTTACACGGGATACCCAGAACGGGTAAAGACAAAGTCCAAGCATCGAAAGATGTACGAAAATCTCTCAAGTGTGGGTTCGAATCCCACCGCCACTACCATATTTATTTTAATTAAAGCATGCGTCTGCCATAAATAATATTATGAATAGAGAATGCGCTTACGGTTGCGGTCAATACGGGTTTTATAAGATGAATAACCATAAATGGTGTTGTAGCCCTCATTATAATTCTTGTATTGCAATGAAGCAACGCAACACTGAAGGTCTTAAGCGCGCTTATAAAGAAGGTCGTAAGAAAAATCATTTTACTGATGAGCATAGAGCAATTACGATTAAAAATCGTAAAGATACTGTAATTAAAGATCTCTTTACTGAAGCTAATGCAAAATATCGCTCTAATCACTATCTTAAAAAGATTGTACGTGACTTTAATTTGCTACCCTGGAAGTGCTCTTACTGTGGTATTGATAGCTGGCAAGGTAAAGATATTACTTTAGAGCTTGATCATATAGATGGAAGTGCGCATAATTGTAAATTAGAAAATTTAAGATTACTCTGTCCTAATTGTCATTCCCAAACCGATACCTTTCGAGGTAAAGGTATTAATACAGGTAAGAAAAAAGTTTCAGATGAAGAGCTAAGAGAAAGTATTAGAACATCAAAAAATATTAGACAAGCACTTATTAATGTTGGTCTTTCCCCTAGAGGGGGCAATTACACTAGAGCCTTAAAAATTAAACAATGCAATTAGATCAACAACCAGTATTAAAACAAACATTAAAGTTAAAGCTTGTATATAGCTTATCAGTTGTTATACTAATTGTAGTAACCGCTAGTCTTATTTTTAGTTCACCAATTAAAAACTTTATTCGAACCTATCGACCTATACCGTCATCAATTATTCATCATACTAAATGAAAACACCTATTGATTATACTTTTAACATAACATTTAAAGGTAATCGTTATAAGATTGACGTTATCGGTTCTCGTGTATCTATAGAAGGTTACGGTATGTCACTTGTAGAGGTGCAGGGTGAGTATGAAGTTCTTCGTAGATATATAGAAGATGAAGGATTTATTCAAGAAATTGATAGACAAAAAGGTATTTTAGATCTCTTTAGATAGTCTTATGCGTCGTTCGTTCAACGGATAGGACAGGGCTCTTCTAAAGCCTTAATGGTAGTTCGATTCTACCACGACGCACCAAAATTTTAGGAGTTGTAGCTTAATGGTTAAAGCACTCGCCTGTCACGCGAGTGAGTGCGGGTTCGAGTCCCGTCAACTCCGGTTTTTTTGTCTTTTACAGAATAATTTTGTTATATTTACTAAATATATTTTTAAAAAGAATATATGCTCCTTCTACGTACAATTATTGAAAATTATTTCAAAATTATAATACAAAAGAAGGACTGTCCTGTTCATATAGGTCCTTGTAAATGTAAGAAAAAACCTAAAAAGGTTATAACTCGTTTTACTTAGCAGTTTTGCGGCTGTTCTTTTCTTCCTGAATACGCTTACGCTCCTCACGACCATACTTGATGATCTCTTGAAGAGCCTTACGAGCGCGAGCCCCAGCTGCATTATTACCTTCGTAAAACTTACCTGCTTCTGAAGCGAAAGTTGATACTAGTTCTGTTAGTGTGCTTGATGTATTTGGCATAATAATAGTACTTAGCTAAGTATAAATAATATATCCACTATATGACATTTGATGAGGTATATGAATCCTATTGCTTAATGTTAGAACAACCCCATATTACTATTGGTAATAAGGATTTTGACTTAGAAGTAGAAGAATATAAAAATAATTTGAAAGGACTTGTTACAAGATTACGTAATGTTCTAAACTTAATACCGGTACCTAATTCTATAAAACCTAATAGATCTCATGACAATTTTGTATTTGATAGTAAAGAAGAAGCTGATAAATATTGGAGAGAATTAACAAGTAGTTTTATATTTCAAAATATGATAAAGTTTTTGTATCAAATAAGTGTTGATGATTTAGCTAAAATGGTAGGTAAATAGTTGTAATTTTTAAACAAGCGTATATTATATATATATAATGAATCAAAAAGAAGATGAACCTACTGCAGAAGAAATTCGTAATGCAGTTATTCATTCATTAAAGTATCTTATGGAAGAAGGAATGATAGTAAAAGAAGATGAAAAATATCGTCTTAAAACTCAAGAAGAGATAGATAAAGAAATTAGTGATATTTTAAACAATTAATGAGCGATATTACTAGGTTTATATACAAAGAAACTGACGATAGTAGTCAATTTTTTGCTGACTTTGAAAATTACGAAACCGGTGTTGTCAACACACAAGGTTTTGAAGATGGAGATGTAGCTCTTTTTACTTGGGAAGGTAAAAAATATAGAGGTACTCTTCGCCAGCAAGGTGATGGTTCAAACGGTTTGTTTGAAGTAACAAATATAAAAGAAAGAGTTTAAAAACGAATAACTATAGCGTTATCTAACCCTGGAGGTTTTTGAGGTGTTATACGGTGATCCTCAATATTAACTATACCTCGAAGCTCTATATTTTTATATCCTAGATAAGTTGTATTTGTCTCATCTTTGTGTAAAGTAAAACACCCTCCTAAAAATAAGGTTGATATAATACAAATACACTTTAACATCTTTATATAAATTATGTCTAAAAAAGAAAAGAAATCTACTAGTGTTACGACTCATATCTTACCTAAAGGTGACAAATATTTTGAGTCCTCTCAAAGTCAAAATCATTTTCCTATAGGTGTTTATTTTATGAACAAATACGGTACGGCAGCTTCTTGTTTAGATACAGAAAGAGAAGTGTCCCAGGATATTATTCCGTATCTAGATAAGCACGGTGAACTTATTTTAGACTACACTAGTCTTCCTTCTAATAAGCCCTCAATGTCAGTGTACGAGCATGGTTATTTTCAAGATGAATCTGAAGCTTCTAGTACAAAATATTACGCTTATAAAGATACAATTATTAATTTAAGAACAGTTTCATCAAGAAAACTTAAAAAAGAAAAAAATAACTACACTATTAATATTTCCTATAAGCCTGGAGCGAATCCTTATATTGAGGATTTTGAAAAGTTTTTTGTTAATGAAGATATTAAAAATGTAATTTACACTATTATGAAAGATGAACACGGAGGTGTTCGTTTTGACCCGTTTGAAGTAGCGATTCCGGAAAATTATGATATTAATGAATGCTATGAACCAGAGTTTAAACCGGTACATGAAAAAATTGTAGAGAATCTCAATAAGAATGAATCTGGACTTTATCTTTTTCACGGAGATCCCGGAACTGGTAAAACAACGTATATCAAATATTTGTCATCATTAGTAAAAAGAGATTTAATCTACGTACCTACGAGTTTTGTAGATTTTATTGCAGATCCTTCATTTTTACCTGCTTTGCTTCATAAAAAGCATTCCGTACTAGTTATTGAAGATGCTGAAAAAGCTCTACTAGCTCGAGAGCCTGGAGACGCCTCCTCTATTGTTTCTACTATTCTTAATATTACTGACGGAATTATGGCAAACGTGTTTAATATTGCTGTAATCGCTACGTATAATTCAGCACGTCAAGCAGTTGATAAGGCTCTTCTCCGTAAAGGAAGATTAAAAGGAGAATATCGTTTTGATAAACTTACTATCCCTACGGCACAGAAGATTATGGATAAAATTAAACCTGGATATGAAGTAACTGAAGAAATGTCCCTGGCTGATATCTATAATATAGACGTAGAAAACTGTGATTCTAAAGATCTTAATCAAGAAAAAAGGATGGGCTTTAGATAATCAGTTGCATTCATAAAATCTGCTGCTAATATTAAACACGTTATGAGAAACACAACAACAACAGTAAAGAATATCGGTGATATTGCCGATTTTAGCGTTCCAGCTATGGCTCCTCGTATGATCAAGGAGACCATTATTGAGAACTATCTTAACCCTTCAAAGTTCGAGTTTCTCGGCTTTGTTGATCGTTCTAACGATGTCATTCTTCGTGAGCGTTTTTATAACGTTCGTGATAGCAAGGGTCGTTTTGCACGTATTAAGGGAAACCGCCGCTAATTTATATTAGCTTTTAAGAAGACGGCCGATTGTAAAAGATCGGCCGTTTTTTTATTCTAAAATACTGTCAATAATAGAATCAAAAGATTCTTTTTTAAGAAAATCTTTGATAGTCTTTTCAGACATTTCTTTAGCTGCTTTTTTAGCAGCGCCTGTTACACCCTTTTTACCTTTTTTAGCACCCATTACGGCACCAAAGAATTTACGCTGTTTTTCTGATTTTGCTGGCATATTATATATTTATTAATAAACTCATAAAACATCATGGTAACAAAGAAAAAAGTTAAACCAACAAAAAAAATAGTTAAACCTGTAAAGGTAAAAGCTGTTAAAATTAAACCTGTAAAGGTTTTTAAGAAACCTCGTCGTCCTGTAGCAGTATGTATTCTTACCGGTCAAACATTTAAGGTAAGTACAGCAATGCTTGAGCGTCAAGCTAAGAAATATAAATTTCCTTCCGTTCAAGACTATCTCCAATATTACGTTTGTAAGGACGCTATTAAATCACTTAAGGAAGGATACACGGAAATAGAAATTCGTAATAAACATAACTGTAAGGATAAAACAGATCTTCCTATGAAGTTTCTTAAAGGTTATGCTCCAAAGATTAAAGATCGTGCGAGAGTTAAAAGAAGAGAGCAAAGAAAAGCTACTATTGATTTTATTAATGATCCTACCCCTGGTAAGTATATTCTTAAGCCTAAAGAGGAAGCTAAATTTTTAGATATGAAAAACCCTGAACATGTTCGTTCATTGACACATTTTTCCTGTGCCAGACCTCAACTCTTTCTTAATAATGATAGAACTTGTAACGCGTGTGATATATACAAATTGTGTTGCTGCCCTATTAGGAGGCGCAAGTAATGCTTAATAAATTACCAGAATTAAGAGTATTCAATTGTATAACGTTTATAAGTTCTACTCACAAGTACCTTATTAATAATGCCCCTGGTGCCCCGCTATCAGTAACCGGTCTTCTTGGTCTTTACAAAGAGAAGTTTGATAAGGAAAAATGGGCAGGTATTACTGCTAAGAAACAAGGTACTACATCGGATGTTATTCGTAGTATGTGGGATTTAAACACCTTGTACTCTACTACAAAGGGAACAATGCTTCATAACTATATTGAAAACTATTACAATAATAAAGTTATTCAGTATAATAGAGAACAAGTAGAAAAAGAATTAGGTACAGATGAACATCTTAAACTAAGAGAAGAGATTCAAGTTCTTATTAAACAGTTTAATAATTTTTATAATGATCATCCTCATATTCTTCCGGTAAAGAGTGAATTCCCTGTTGGTGATATTAAGGACTCTAAAATTTGTGGTATGTTGGATATGCTTGCATACAATACAAGTGATAATACGTACGAAATTTACGATTATAAGACTAATAAAGATATTAAACGTACTAATAATTATAACAAATATATGCTTTCACCTTTAGAGCATTTATTTGAATGTGAACATAGTACTTATAGTTTGCAGTTAAGTATCTACAAATATTTTATTGAAAAATATACCTCAATAGAAATTAATAAACTGAATGTTATTTGGTTTAATCAGAAAAATGAAAATTACGAAATTATTAATTTACCGTTTTTAAAAGAAGAAGTTGAGCTTGTTATTAACGATTTTTTAGTCAATAAACTTAATAAGATTAAAGTAAATAAAGAGACTGCTGATATAAAAAAGAGGGAAGCAGAAGAAGCTGCCAAATAAAATACTGAATATTACGCTTAACCACAAAGATAAACATAGTGGACAAGTTACTAGTTTAAGTAAGAACAATTTAAACTTATTTTTCACACTATTCTTATAGGTAACGTATAAAAACTGAGGAAAGCTTATACTAGTACTATAATTAAAGTTTTTAACTGTCTGTGTAAAAACGTTAAAAAGCTTACAATAATCAATAAAAGCATCTGTTTTAAACCAGAGTATAAGAATAGTTACTATAAACGAAATAATACTAAAGAAATATAACATATTCACATAAATATATTATACTAACTACTTATGAAATTCGACTTACTCTTTAATCAGGTATTTTTAACCGAAGATGCTGAAGAATACATTCACGGTCATGATGGAAATACACCTGAAGTCCCTGCTGTTCACGATAATGCAAACGTAGAACCTACTGGTGAAACACCTGATGGTGTTGCAACACCTAGTAATTACGACGTTGAACCTGGTCCGGTTGGAGGAAGTAATGGTGATGCTGGGTCTATTAAAGAACAGATTAGAAAGCTTGACGACTTCGCTGAAGCTTTAAATGGTGTTGAAGGCAATTCTCTTCAGCAGTTAGTTAATGATATGGATAGACCTGGAAGTTTATTTCAAGGTATTTCTAGAGAAACATCTTCTGAAATTATTCGTATTGCTGGTCAAGTTGCCGAATTGTCTGAAATCTTGAAGGGATTTGTTATTAACTCCGCCAAGCGTTCTAGAGATATTGCTGCAGGTGCTGCTGGTAATCAGCGATAAAGAGTATATAATAAAGAGGTGGAAGGACTACCTCAAGATTACGTAATTCAAAATCTGTATAGCTTTTGTAAGCGTCCAGTTTACAAAAAGTTTCAAGGTACCTATAATGCTGAATGTTGTATTTGTCATGAAGGTTCGTCAGCAGGTAATAAGAGAAGATTATTTTACTTTCCTTCTGAGCGTTATTTTTATTGCTTTAATTGTTCTCGTTCTTGGTCAGAATTAAATTGGATTCAAGAGGTTACTGGTAAAAGTTATCATGAAGTGTTAAAGGATTCTAAATCATATGACAATGCTGTAAATTTAGTAACTATGTTATCGGCTGTCGATGATAAAAAAGAATATAACATTCCAAGTATCCCAGAAGATAGTGTAGACTTAACAGATAATAATCAATGTGATTATTACAAAGGGACAACTCAGTATAAAATACTATCTAAAGCATTAGAATGCTGTAATAAGAGAAAATTATTTACAGCTATTAATCGTCCGTCAAGTCTTTATATTTCGTTCTCTGATTACGTTCATAAGAATCGTCTTATTATACCATTTTACTCAGATAGTAATAAAATTGAATCTTACCAAAGTAGAAGTTTAAACGGAGATGATTACCCAAAGTATCTTACTAAATTAGGAGATAAGTGTCTGTATGGAGAAAATAATATAGATTTATCTATACCGTACATATTTGTATTTGAAGGACCAATTGATGCTATGTTTGTAAGGAACGGTGTAGCAATTGGTGGTTCTACATTAACAGAGAAACAAGAAACATTTTTAAATAAATGCTTCGGTCAAGAAATTATTTACGTTTACGATAACGATAAAGATAATAAAGAAATGGATAAGAAGATAAAAAGCCTTATCGATAAAAACAAAAAAGTATTTATATGGCCTAAAGAATTACAGAAGTTTAAAGATATTAACGAAATATGCTGTCAATTAGACGTTAATGAATTTCCGTATAACTTTATTGTTAATAATTCGTTTTCCGGTATTGAAGCTAGAATGAAGTTTAAAGCGCTCTAATACAAAAATTAACAGCTTTTAAAAACTTATCTCTATAATTTCTAATAGGTTGAGGAGTTTCAACTTCATTTTCTTTTAAAGTTTGAAGACGAGAAAATTCTTTTTTTAATGCTGTTTGAAACTCTTCACTAAATTGAATTTGTTTAGGGTAATGAACCCTAGTAACAAACTTCATTGTTTGCGGATAAAAACTTTCTACTATTGTATCAAATTTATTATTCATATTATTACATTGCTAAACCTGCCTTAACACCTCCTATTGCAGCAATACCAGCTGCAGCATTAGCTCCAGCAGCAAATCTCTCTGAAGCTCCCATACTAGTGCGCTGATACTGAGCAATACGCGCAAATACATTCATAAGATCTTTTGCACTTTGATTTGTTGCAGTCATTGTGTTAATTACACCTAATGTAAAAATTTGCGGCTTTGTACCGCTACTATCTGTTATATATAAATTATTTCCTGCAGCGTCTGTCATAATAGGATTATCAGGATCTGAACAGTCGTGTAAAAAAACAATACCTCGCTTAACAAAATCCATAAATTCATTATCTTTTCTCATTTGTTTAAGATAATTTATAATATTAGTAGGTATATCTTTTATATACGCTGCTATACCTATACCGGGTATACCTCCTACTTCATTAAGTATGCTTTCTATTAAAATACTAAAATTATTATTTGTATTTAACTTTAAAGAACTTGTAAGTAATTTTTTTGTTTTTCTTGGCGGTTTTTCTGGTCTTACGTTTAATGTCTTAATAAAACTATTCAATGCGCGCGCGTCAATCTTACCGCTATTAAAAAATACATTTATTACTTTATTACCTCGACCACTTACCTTAGTCATTGTATTAATAGCTCCCTGCTGAATCATATCTCCGCCACCTCCGCCACGAGAACCTCTCTTAGTTGTCTTTTTAGGGGGCTTAGGCTCACCTGGAGGTGTAGGTTCTGGTTCAGTCTCAGGTGTTCCTGATTCTGGAGGTGCTGTGTAACATTTTATAGATTCGTAAAATAATCTAGCGTAAACAGCTATTTTTATTATCTCAGATATATATAAATTACCGTCTACAATCTTTTCAAAATCACCACTAATACTTTTTATACCCGATACATATGCAGGGGTATCATCAAAAATATCATATAATAAGTTGCCAAATGGCTCTCTAGGTCCCTTAAAGGCGGTTAATCTACTAACAACAGCTGTACGACGATTTATTATTTCTTGAGTAGCAGGTAATATACAAAATCTGTCAATAGTACCTATAGCTACATCTCCTAGGTCGTCAATTTCTTTTTTTCTTTTTCTTTCAGCTTCCGATATATCAACATGTAAGAATGGTTGAGATTCTCCGTACTGATCATATGTTAAATCAGTTCTTTTTAACCAATTTGCAATAACGGTATTAATACCAAAATTTGTTAAATTTGAATTGACATTATCAATAAGCTCTATAGAATTACCTGATTTAAAACCTTTTGCTAAAAGTGTTTTAGCAAGCCATCTGCATAAATCTACTATCGGTACATAAGCTTGTTTATAGGATTTAGGAGAAATATTAGAACTTGAAACTAATATAGGGGTGATAGATGAATCTAAATCACCACTAGGCCAACTATCCGTTAATGATGTAATGGTAGGATTAGCTTTATTATAAGCCTTAATAACATCTTTCCACCATTTTGGAGTCGCCGCCGGAGGCCCCTCTAATAGTATTTTAACAGCATCTTCAAAATCAAACATAACTATATATTATTTAATGCAAATTAAAAAGAAAACATTATAGAATAAATAATATATAATGAATAAAGATGCTCAATTAATAGCTGAAGCTTATGAAAGTATTTATAGAAATCAAGTAGATGAAAGTTTTAGAGGAGCCTTAGCTGGAGCCGCTATGGGATTAATGAGTTTATTTAGCGGTCAACAAGCTCAGAGTCAAATACAGCAGCCTCCAACAACATCTGAAGTAGTACCTCAACATCAAATTGATAATAGTACAGCAGCGGGATTAAAAGTACTCGCCGGAGCTGCTAATCAAGCTAATGCTATTCAAGCCCAATATAATAAAGATTGGCAGGCGTCAATGGACGCAACTAAAAATGATCCTAATTGGAAAAATTATACTACTGATCAAAAGAAAACAGACGATATAACTCAAAAATATCATGCTGATTTAACAGCATTAAGAAATAATTTAAAACAACAGTTTAATTTAGACGATAATAAATTTGAACGTCTTATTAGTTATGCTACAAATTATCAACCTGATACTTATAAAGGTTTAATGAAATTAAGCTTAGCTACCTCAACCGCTAATTCAAAAGCAGGTCTTAATCAGTGGGTGGATACAGTTGTTAATAATTCTCGAGAAGATCTTGCTAATGATATTAAACAAATTAATCAAGTAACTAAGGGTATTCAGCCTTCTCGTTAAGTATAAATTAATGACGGAGTTTCTTCTCCGTAAGCTCTACCGTCTTGTTGAACGTATAATTTGACCTGCTCAACTCGTAAATCAGGTGGTCCTTCTAAAGAGATAATAGCCGGACAATCTTCTCTAGGAAAGAAAACAGCATCTCCTCTTTCATAGGCAGCAACTAAAGCTCCAAAGATATTATCAATTTCCTCACGATAAACTGGATCAATATCTCTACCTTTACGTTTTTCTAAAGGAATCTCCTGTCTTAACGGTAGATAAAAAATTACATCAAACGATTTTAAAGATTCTTGAACCAAGAATTTTGTATTTACAATAAAGTCATCAGATACTTTACCCTTAGCATTAAGCCAAATACTATAAACAATATTATCTAATACGCAACGATCAAAAATAATGTCCTTTCCATCGTTAGCACTAGCATGTTGTAACTCATCAATTAAAGCATCGAGTATAATTCGTTGACTTTCTTCATTACCTTTTTGATTAAGTTTAAGCTTCTTTTCAGAAATTATATCTCTATAAGTCTTACTTGGCTGTTTGTACATAGGCCAAGTTTCTAAAAATTTTTTAATAAAGGTACTCTTTCCGTTACACTGAGTACCAACAATAGCTATCTTCATATTATACTTTAAGTGCTTTATTCCAAATGAGCAACTGTAAACGAGGACTAAAGTTAACGTGAAGAGCTTTAGCATATTCTGCTACTGCTGGCGCATTCTTAACATGTTCTTCCCTAGATCCGCAACAGGGCATAAACCAAATACGACTTAACGGTACATTAATACCCTCTTTATCATTTACATATTTACGCCAGATCTCATCAATATCTTCAGAACAATTAATAACAAACTTAAACCCGGATTTATTCTTTACATGCCACTTTAATACTTCTGGCTTATAAGTCTTTTCTTCTGGATCTCCGTTTGAAGTAAGTTTAGGTGATGTAGTGAATGTAGCCCTATGAGAGCTAATCCACATGCTATCCGGAATTAATGTAGCATTAGTTTCAAAATCAATACGAGGTACAAACTCGTATCTTACACTAAATGCTTCAATAAACTTAAGAAGTTGCTTCTCTTGAATAAGAGGCTCCCCACCTGTAAGCTTTAAGATAGCTTTATTACGAAGATGTTCAATATAGTTATTATCTTCCATCATCTTAAAGATTTCGTCAAATGTCATCTTATTCTTTACTGACCAAGAAATAAACGAATCACAACCATTAGGTGAATCCTCAGATGCAAATCCTTTACACGTTAGGTTACACATTGACATACGCATAAAGACAGAAGGTACTCCTACGTACTCTCCTTCACCTTCAATTGTATAAAATACTTTATCGTCAGATAAAAATAATGTTTCAGTATCAGTTTTAATCATATTATTCAAAATAAATTGCTGAGTTGTTTTCGTGTTCAAAGACTTCAACTTTATCTACCCAGCAACGACCGTTAGTTTCAATCTTAATAAAATCATTAGCTATATTATAGCACCATTCAGCAGTTTTTTCAATACCTACTGCTTCCATAATTCTAAGCTGACATCCTCGTTGATTATTAAGCTCTTGCCAAAAAGGTAACAAAGGATCATCTTGAGCTACACAAAGGGTATGATCGAACTGATCAGTAAGTTTTTTCTTAAGATCTTTAATACCTCCAAAATCTACAATCCAGTTCTTATCATCAAGCTCCTTACCGGCAAAATAAAACTTAGCCTTAAGCTGATAACCGTGAATATACTGACAATGACTATGTACAGCTCTCCACTGACGGAAAGCACATGAACCTAGTTCAATTATTTTAGTACTCTGCCAAGTAGGTTGTATAATATGCATACTATCTCTTCTTTTTTGTTTTAATTGTTTTTGTAATAGTAACTGTCTTACGAACGGTTATAGGCCCTTTTGTTATTGATGATACTCTTCTTTTTGTAGTCTTTGTTGTCATGCTTTTTCTAAATTTAATGTCTTAATCAATTTATTAAATGTAGCAAGAACTTCTTTTGACCAACTATCTTCATAATTTTGTTCTTCATAAAAACAAATTTTATCCAATTTAACATTATCATTACAAGCTGATTTTAATTCTTTTGCTAAATTAATCATATCAGTAAAATCCTTCTCTTCCCACTCCGCACCTATATTTACAGATGAAGAAAAAAGAAGAGCTTCAATTAAATGACCTATCTTCTTTTTATCGAGAGTTAAATTTACTGAGCTATTATTTTCTTCGTTTGTAGGGCTCATACAAACATAATACTATAATATAAGATTAGTTCAACTGTTTACCGAGCTTATTAACAAATATATTATAGATATTTTGATCAAAGTGACCGATAGTTTCTATAACCATACGCTTACGTTTCTTTTCATCAGATATTCTAAACATGTCTCTAAATTCTGAAGCACTATTCATCATGTGCCCGTCTATATCAAAAGTTACATTACCCGGGGCGTAGATATAACCATGACCTCCCTTTTCATTAAAAGGATCCATTTCATTAATATCTTTATACGGTTGAAAGTAAGATTTATCCCCGCTTCTTGTATTTTTAAAATTAAAACGCGGGTCTGTTTTCATATCCTTCAAGCCAACTAAAAATATAACTCTATCGACATCAGGATTATAATGTTCAAGAATTTCTACAGGTTTGTAAGGAATTCGAGTTTCAATAATTTCATTCTCAGGTATTCCACAAGCATGAATAATTTGTTTTTTTTCGTTAAAATCAAATGGATACTTACTTGGATCTTTTAGAGCATCTTTACTTGTATTACTTGCTGTAGCTATATAAAATTTAGCTGACGGAAATTCATGTTTTGCTCTTTCGTAGTAGTGGGCGTGACCTTTATGAAAGGGTTGAAAGCGCCCGGCAAATATAACTATTAAATTAAAACCGATACCTTCAGATTCAGTAAAGAATTTTGAAAATGATTTATTAATATTAAAAAGAGGTTTAACTCTAGATTCAGCTAAACGCTGGGTTACTAATTTAATAGCTCTTTCTTTATTATCACCTTTAGGTGTTCCTACCTCTCCAGACTTTACACTTACCATACCTTTAAAGATTCCTGCTACACGTTTCTTTGATCTAGGATTTTTTAATTTTGTAGCGATCTCATTTAATAGTTCCTCAAAAGAACCATCTATATTAAAATTTTGAAGTAAACGTTCTACTAAGTTCCAGTCAGCAGAGCTCCAAACTATTTCCCTAGATAATTCTTTAAAGTTTTCTAATTTTACTTTTCGTAAAGATAAGTTAACCGAGCTTAAATTAAATTCATACTCTTCACCTTTCTGTAAAGCCGGTAAATTATTAATACCTAAACGGCGAAAAACAGCCTTAGACTCTTCTTCAAGTAAAACTGTTTTAACTAATCCTATAAGAAGACCTTGTTTTTCTGCAGGTAGGTCTAAGAAATTATTTTTAAAATTATGTTCTTCCTCTGATAAAGCTATAATGTTATCAACTTGAATGTACTGACCGGGTTCTCCTGTTATAGGGAATAAAACTGATATAAGCTCTCCGGAATTATAATATCTTCTACCAGTATATTTCGGACTTTTAAAAGGTACTATAAGACTAGTAGGTAAAGAAGTTACAGAATCAATAATTTGTTGTTTAACTTCTTGTTTATTATCACCTTTAAAGGACACAATTATATCTAAATCTCCAAAATCTGCCTTAGCCCCTGTTTTTATACTACCAGATAAAGTAGCGTTAATAAAGCCGGGTATTTTTTTAAGTACAAGTTTAACATAATCGTTAAATGTACTTTGTACATCTTCTCTTTTAATGCGATTTCCACCCGCTACGCCACTCACGATACGCGATCCTCCTTATACTTCCATATAAAACCGTATATAGATTTTCTTTTACCATTGCAGCATTCAGTTATTGATGCCCCGCTCTGTTTACCTAGTGTAGTCCCAGCGCTTCTAGCGCTTAACCACTCTCTTACTAGACGACCTGCTTTTGTAAATTGTAAAACATTTTTATTAACGGTGCATACTCTTCTACACGTAATACTTCTTTTTTTATTTGATTCGGGTGTTTGTATTACTATACCTTTTGTTCCTTTATTCCAAGGGGTGCAACCTTTTTTAAAACTTGTTTTATTAGCTTTGCGCTGCACTGTAGAGTTTTTTTGAGATATTGATTGTCTTTTTTTTGTGTCTTCAGATAAAAAACCAGATTTATCATTAGTTTTTGTTAATCTGCAATTTAAGCCTTTATTACCCAAAACATTATAATATTCCTGCCAATACCTTTCTCGTAAATTTAAATTTTTTATATTACATTCTTCAACTATTTCAAATTTATGATTTAAATATCCGTGTTTTATTAAAGAATTATATAGTCTACGTTGAGTTTTACATTTTAAAAATCTGTAACTTGTAAATCTTTTTTTAAAGTTTACTGTCTGTCCTATATAAACTCTACCTTTAGGATTTGTTATTTTGTAAATACCACTCATACTTTATATTTTATAAGATTTGAATTATCAGGTAAGAATTTACCTTTTAAATTTAACCTTTGCTGATTATCTATCCAGTACTGCTGAAGGTCATCAGGGATATCAGCTCTAGTACTGTCTAAAATTTTAAGATATGTATCAAAAACGGCGTGAAGATCTTCTTCACTAAGATCACGTTTAAGAACATCAATTAACGTATGATAATCCCCTACAGTTTCTTTGTTAAGATGAATATTATAAAGATTATTTAAAAGTTCAATTGCTTCTTTAGGATTGTTAGCGGCGATTTCTTGAGTTTCTTTATTTTTAACTCCGTAGTTATGAGAAAATGTGTAACCTTTATGTGAGAAAAGAGATACTAATAACTGAGTACGATGAAGACCTTTTACATTACCTTGATAAGTAGCAGAATGATAAGCAAATGTTAACCAATCGACATTACCAACATTAATATCAATTTGAACTCTCTTATCTAACTGATTACCCTTACTATCAAATTGAGGAAATTGACAAAATAACGCTCCGGCTCCACTACCCTTAACATCAGTAACAATATCAGTATTTGAAGCTACAATTTTCTCAGCTATAGCAACAATAACAGCTCTCTTCATCAATATTTCCTCTGTAGCAGTTTTTGCTTTCTTTTTAAAAGTAGTAAATAATTCTTCTACTCTATTCTTATCTAATCCCCAATCATTAATATCTTTGAATGAATCTTCTGATAAAGCTAAATCAATATCTCCGGAAATCTCTTTTTTTCCTACAGATCCTAAAGTACGAATTCCTTCAAAATGAAGCCTAGCTTCAGGAAATATTTCACCAAATTGTTTAAAAAATTCTTTTAAAGTAGGCTGAATATCTTCTTTCTTAATAGGAGAGGAAGCTTCAAAAACATTACCTCCTTCACTAAGAAGACTAACGGTCTTATAGTAATTACTAAAAGAAAACTGTAACATATAATGTTACTTATTAACTATAGGTGTAAGTTGTAATCCTTTTTGCTTTAAAGCATCAGCAACTTGCTGAGTAGTCTTAGCATTAACTAAATCTTGTCCTACAGGATGTTTTAAAGGATCAATAGGAGGCTGAGCAGGTTGAGATTTATTTTGTTGCTGATTGTTATTGTTAATTGAATTTGGAGTTCCAGGAGGAGCAGTAGTAGAGGCAGTAGTAGGATTAGCTCCAGTAGGAGAGGGAGAAGGTGCTAAAGTAGTATTACCAGCAGCAGGATTAGTTCCAGCAGGAGGAGTAGGTTGATTATAATCTTCCCAAAGAGTATTTAAGAGGTTTTCGAACTTAGACATATAAAGTATTTAAGCTCTTTTAAAGCACATTTGTAAGGGGCCGTAAAAGCTTTTAATCAATTTATTCACTATCACTGTCAAAATCCACTGATCCAGCTGAAAAATGTTTCTTTTTCTTAAAATCTTTTAAGAAGCTAAACAGTTGATTCTTATTAGCAAAACTATTTAACATCTTACTTCTTGTTTTTGACTTGTTTATAGTATTAGAAACAGCAATTTCAACATCAGGAGAAATAAATGAATTACACCTACACCAAGGAATAGGTAGTACTTTTAATACTTTATCAAGACTCTTGTCATTAAACGGAATACCCTTAGGTATATCATACACAACTAATGCTTTAGGATATCTACTCGGACACTTTTGATAAACAGAGCAAAATTTTTCTAAACAATAGTGGTAAAAAAACTTTTTAACATCAATAGATGATAAAGGTATACTATACTTTTTACAAATACTTACAGTTTCTTTAATAGCTTCTATTAGTAATGGTTGAAAATCAATAGCACATACTCTACTACCATTGAATTCCTTATACTTCATATTATTGTATTATTGTTTCTATTTGTTCTAAAGTAAGTCCGTCTTTTAACGCATTATTTGTAGCTTCATGTAATTGTGTAAAAATTTCATTAAACTTTTCTTCATATATTAAAATTTGTTTATGATTGTCTTTATTGTAATTTAACTTATTACTACTTTCAAGTAAAGCTGTTTGATTAATAAGATCAAGCTTAGGTCCTAAGTATTTTTTAATTTTTAAAATTGTTTTTGTAGCTGGTGAATAAGATGCTTTTTCCTCTTCAGTTATAGGCTCTTTAATCTTATTACCGTCATTATCTATAATACCTAGCTTATAGGCAAGAAAATTTTCTATTTTCTTATTTAGTTCGTTTAATAAAAAGTGATTATACATAGATTTTTGTAGAGTTTCTTTAAACATAGCGTTGAATTCAACACCGTGCATATGAATATCATTGAAAGGGTTAAACCTACAACCTTTCCCATAGGCTATAGAACCGCAATAAGAACATTTTTTAGGATCTTCAGGATGAAAGTGTATACCTTGAGGTCCAAACCTACATCCTTTTCCATAAGCTGTAGAACCACAATAAATACATCGATTAACTCTAGTTGAAATTAATGCTTTTTTTGCTTCTTCTAACATATTATTTATTTAATACACTTTTAGGAGGTCTCCCTATACGAAGGTTTAAAATACCGTTATAATAGTCGTCTCTTAGCAAGACTTCTCTACCTATCTGTTCTTTGGCTTCTTCGTATGCTAGTTCCCACTTCGAACCGCAGGTTCTTAAAATCTCAAATCTAAAATTCTCTTTTCCTATTTTAACTATATCATTATTTAAATCAACTGAGGAACTTGTATAACTTTTCCAATCTGATTCTTTGTATTCGATTCTTTTGTTCTTCTTACCTTTTAAAGGTTTACGCTTAAACTTTGATATACATTGCTTCTTACCAATATATTTTTTTCCGTTTGTTAAGTTTGTTATCAAATAAATGAAGCCGAAAATTTCCTCCGAAATTTCAATTCCTTCGTTTAAAATCCAATGACCAGTATCCATTAACGCCTTCTTCTATGTTTGCGTTTATGCTTCTTACCTACTCTTCCTGCGTAAAATGAATCCTTAGGTAAGTGTCTTCTAGTTACTCCTCCTAAAACTTTAGGTATTCTAGCATCTCCTCGAGCATAATTATCTCCTGAAAAAGCTGTCTCTGTAGAAGCAACCCCAGTTCCTAGAGCTCCTCCAGGTCCTGCAACATTAGCATTTTCGTACAAAACTTCTTCTACTATGCACTCTAAGTTAATCACATTATTATTTAAGTTGCTTTATTGCAATAATCTGTTAAAATGGGCTTATGTCTGTAAGCCCTGAAGAAAATAAAGAATCTCTCTTTGAAAGGTATAACGAAGAGATTAAAAAGTACGTAGCCGTGGACGAGTTTAACATGAAGCAGATTCAAATGGATTTACCTGGTGCTCGTCATTACTGGGTAGGACGCTTGATGTTTCATAAACAGGAAATTCATAAACTTAAAAAACTTCGTAAACAAGCTGTAGAAAAAATAGCTGATCGAATTCAAGCAGAATTACCTATAGGAGCTAGCAACCGTACAAGAGAAATAGCAGCTGATAATCATCCCACAGTTCAAAAGATAGATGATATGATTGCTGAAAATGAAATGTTAGTCGAGTATCTATCTAAAATTGAATCTAACTTTAGAAGTATGTCATATGACATTCGCAACCTTATTCAAATTGTGCAGTTAGAGACCACTTAATGAAAGTAATTATAGATTATGATTCAGGAAGAAAGAAAGGTATTCTTATAACAGATTACCTTCCTAATATTCGTGAATATTTTTCTGTAGAGGATAAAAATCAAAACTTTAAAAGAAGATTTACGGTAGGTTACAGACCTTTATCTAGACAGTACGCTATTACTCCTCAAGGAAGATTTGAACCCAGACTTGCTTCTACAATTCTAGAATATCTAACTACCTTAGAAATACCTTTTAAGTTAGAAGTAACAGATAAGTTTAAAGAGTTTATAGAGTCTCCTCTATTACGGGATGAAGACAAGGATATAGTTACGTTAGGGATGTCTTTGAGAGACTATCAATATGAAACTATTAAAGCAGCTTTGAGGCATAGAAGCGGGGTAATAATCTTACCTACATCAGCCGGTAAAACATTTGTTATGGCTACAATAGTTAGATCTATACAACAACAGCAAAATAATTTAAAAACATTAATTTTAGTTCCCGACATTCAACTTGTCACCCAGTCTTATTCTGATTTTATTGAATATGGAATACCGGAGAACGAAATAACAAAATGGACAGGTAGTTACGAGCCAGACCCTAACGCTTCTATTGTAATTGCTAATATTCAAATTCTTCAATCTGAAAAACAAGACTTATCTTTACTCAAAGATATTAAATTACTAATCATTGACGAAGTTCATAAACTTAAACAAGGTAATAAAGTCAATAAGATTGTAGATCAAATAACTGCTAAGTATCGTTTTGGTCTTACAGGTACAATGCCTGACACAAAAATAGATGAATGGAATATCTTAGGTAAACTAGGTAAAGTTATTTACAAAAAGCAATCAATTGATCTTAGAGATCAGAATTATATATCTCAAGTTCATGTAGCTATATTAAAAGTTAACTATTGGGATTTGCCTACATTTACTAAGCCGAGTGCTACAAATCCAACTGCTGGGTACGAAGAAGAAATACAATTTTTACAAAACAGTGAATTTAGAAATAAATTAATAACAAAAATTGTAAACGGTGTAGATAAGAATACGCTCATTATGGTTGACAGAATCATTCACGGAGAAATACTTTTATTAACACTTACTAAAAATACAAAAAAGAAAGTATATTTTGTACATGGAGATATAGAAATAGAAGAAAGAGAAAATATCCGCAGATTAATGGAAGAAGAGGACGATATTATTTGTGTAGCTATATCTAAAATTTTTAGTACAGGTATTAATATTAAAAACCTTCATAATATAGTTTTTGCATCTATTGGTAAAGCTAAAATAAAAATTATTCAATCTATTGGTAGAAGTTTACGAAAGCATGCTAGTAAAAAGCGAGCTACTATTTTTGATATTGGTGATAACTTACGTTATGGTAACGCTCATTTAGCTGAACGTATTGAATTGTATAACGAAGAACAAATACCTTACAGTATTACTGAAATAACACAGAGTTGATTTAAAAATAATATACTATATTATATCTAATACTTTATGGCCAACAAAAAAACAAAAAATGAAGAATTTTTTATGGATGATTTATCAGCCGTATTAGACGAAGCTTTACCTAAACCGAGATCAACCAAAAGAGTTCGACGAACTAAGGAAGAGTTAAAACCTAACTATGTAGATCCTATTTACATGGAAGTATGTATTAAGAAATATTATGAATCCGGAGAACTAAATGATGAGTTAGCTGATATGATTCAAAAGATTGGTACTCGTTTAGGGTACGCCCAAAACTTTATTAACTATTCTTATAAGACAGAAATGATTGGTGATGCTGTCATTAAGATGATTACCGCTCTAACAAGAAAGAGGTTTAAGTGTGATAGTGGATATAATCCCTTCTCTTATTTTACTAAAGTAGCGTATAGAGCATTTCAAAATAGAATTAAAAAAGAAAAAAAGGAACACGATACCATTCATCGTTATCAAAACGAAGTATATAGTCTTCTAGAAGAGTCAGGTCAAATACCCTATCAAAAGAACTCTCACTTAGAAGATGATAGCAATAGTTCTTATTATGATGAAAAAAATGTTGTAGTCAGCGATGATTAATTTTAATAGTAACAAGGTAGCATTTATTAGTGATATCCATTTAGGAGTCCATCAGGATTCATCTACATGGCATAAAATAGCTATAAAATTTGCTCACTGGTTAGATGATACGTTAAAGGATAGAGGTATAAAAGATATTGTTATTGCTGGAGATATCTTTCACAATAGACATGAAATTGGGGTTAACACTATTCATGCCGCTCACAAGTTCTTTGATATACTAAAAGATTATAATATTGTAGCAATAACAGGTAACCATGATTGTTATTATAAAGACAAGTCAGATGTAAATTCTATTTCCATTCTTAATGGTTATAAAAATATAACCGTATTTCAGGAATTAAGAACTTGTATTATTGATGGTAAAACTTGGACGTTTTGTCCTTGGGGAGTAACAATAGATAAGATTCCTAAGAGTGATATTATTGTCGGTCATTTTGAGATTACACACTTCAGAATGAACCAGCATAAGATTTGTGATCATGGAATGAAAACTATTCAGCTTCTTGATAAGAGTAAATTTGTTATCTCAGGTCATTTTCATTATAGAGAGCATAGAACATATCCTGAAGGAGGTAGTATTCTTTATCTAGGATCTCCTTATGAATTAGATTTTGGAGATAGAGATCATGCTAAAGGAGTATCAATTTTAAATACGGATACACTAGAAGTAGAGTTAATTGAAAACACAGTAACACCTAAACACGTTAAAATTAATATTTCCGATTTAACAGAAGGTAGAGTTAAGCTTGAGGAGTTATCTCCTATATTGTCTAATAACTTTGTCGATTTTAGTATTGATAAGAATGTTAATACACAAGCTGTTGATTTACTCTTAACAAAATTTAATCAATTTAAACCTCTTCACGTTAGAACAAATTATAATATATTTGAAAATGTTCAGCTATCAGCAACTGACGTAGATAATTTTAGTATTGATGTCGAAACTGCTCTTCAAGAGTTTGTTGATTTATTAGACACTCAAGTAAACAAAAAAGAGATCCTAGATAAATGCTTAGATCTCTATAAACTATCCTTAGTAACAAATGAGCAATAAAATTGGAATAGGTGTTATAACATGTAATCGCCCAGAGTATCTTCGTCGTTTACTCGTATCTCTTGTACAGTGTGAGAGTATAATTGATGAACTTGTTGTAGTTAATGATGGTAAACCAATTACTGATTTTGATTTAAGTCAGGGAGAGTGGATAGATAACAAAGTAAACCTAGGGGTAGGTAAATCTAAAAATTTAGCTCTTAGACATTTACTTGAAAAGAAATGTGATTCTATCTTCCTACTAGAAGATGATATTGTTATTAAAGATAAAGAGGTTTTTAACAAATATATAGAAGCATCTAATATATCAGGCATTCAGCATTTTAATTTTGCTTTTCACGGTAGTGATAATTACCTACCTAACGGAACTCCTGCTATAAGATTAAAAGTAGAGTATAGTAAAGATAAAGCTGTTTGTTTTTACCCTAATGTTTATGGTGCTTTTAGCTTCTATACTAAGGAGTGCTTAGAAGCTGTAGGACTAATGGATGAGGAGTACTATAACGCCATGGAGCACGTTGATCATACGTTCTTTATATCTCAGGCAGGTATGACATCTCCCTTTAGATGGTTTGCTGATATTGCCGATAGTAACAAGTATATTGAAGAGTTGGATAAGAATCATTCCGGTAGTGAAATTAGACGTGACGGAAAATGGATAGCTAATTTTCAAAAAGCAGTAACAAGATTTGCAGAAAAGTCTAAAATAAATGTTACAGGTCCTACAGATGTGTTTTGGACTAAGAGCAAACTATTGATATTATCAAACAAATTAAAAAGAAATATGGAAAAAAATAAAATAGGTGTAGGTATTGTAACATATAATTCAGAAGACTATTTTAAAACTCTTTATGAGTCTCTTCCGTTAGCTAAAATTAACGAACTTGTAGTTGTTAACGGCGGTAATCATTATAGAGAAAATTATGCTTGTCATTGGATTCAGCATAATACTAATTGTTATCCAGCTATTTGTAGAAATGATGCTGTTAACTTTTTAATGAACAGAGGATGTGAGCATATCTTTCTTATTGAAGATGATATGATTATTAAAGACCCGAGTATTTTTGAAAAGTATATTAAAGCATCTGAAGCTTCTGGACTAAAGTATTTTTCTTATGTTAGTACCTCCTGGGAGTCAGGAGAACCGGGCAATAGAACTCCTCGTCTAACTGTTGAATATACACCTGAAGTAAGTATTTCATTCTACAAGAATATGTGTAATGAATTTACGTATCATCATTACACAGCTTTTGAAGATACTGGATTGTATGATACACAATTTAGAGATCCATTTGATATTGATATGGCTTACCGGGAATCTCTACAAGGTCATGCAGCACCTTTTTGGTGGTTTGCCGATGTTACCGGATCAGATGAATTAGTTTGTAATAATCCTGTAGCTGTAAGTCGTTTACAAGCTGATAGACCAGATGGATCTAGAGAACAAAAAATTCAAGAACAATGGCAACGTTTTGTTGCTAAGCATGGAGTAATGGTAAATCAAATACAAGATATAACTAAAGATAAGGCTCTTCAGCGCCTTATTATGAGAGGGAAAAATTACGGTAAATGAAAATATCTATAGGTATAAATGGTTTTAAAGATTATATTTCTTTAGAAAAAAGAGAACGTTTTTGTATTGATAGTCTTTTAAAGATTAAAAATAAAAATCCAAATATTGAATTATATAATATTTGTTTTGATAATGAAAATATACAGTATAGTAATTTTACAACATTAAACAAATTAACTAAACGTTCAAATAAGTTTATTCATGACTATTTTCAACACGAAGGATTAAAAAACGAATATAATTCTAGAAAATTTGAAATTGATAATAATAAAAAAGAATTACCGTCAGTAAAGGAAATATTTGATGTATTAGCAAGTACAGATTGTGATTACTTTTTATTTTTAAACAACGATATTATTTTATCTAATCGCTTCTTAAAAGAAGTCGAAGAAGGTATTGAGTGCTATCCTATTAGCAGAATGCATATTTATGATATTGATTCGTTAGATCAAACACCAAAACTAGAGTCATATTCAGTACACGGGTTTGATGCTTTTTTAGTTAAGAAATCTATTTGGTTAGAAATACGAAATAATTTTGAAGATCTTATACTAGGTAGATTTTACTGGGATACATATTTCTTTACAATGTTTAATTTACTTTGTAAATGTAAAAATATTAATAAATTACCTCCAGCATGTTTTCATATAGAACATGGTAGTACATCAAGTCAAGATAGTATTGAAAATTATTACGCTGAAGATGTATTTAAAAGAAATTTAATACTTGGTCATATGTGGTTTAGTTATGTGCAAAACGTACTAATGAAGAGACCTACAGTAAATAACTGTAAATGGTATCAACCATTTCCGGACGAAGAAGTCTTAGAGAGACAACACTTTGGTAGTTTTAAAGCCTTACCTAAAATGTATAATAGAAATTATACAAAAAAAGAAGTAAGTGATAATACTGACTACGATTTGTTTATACCTGTAGCTGAAAAAGATGAACTTAAATTAAAGTATGTTATTGAACATGCTAAGACTAACCTTAAGGCTAAAAATATATTCGTATGTTCCCCACACAATATTGTAAATAAAATTACTGACAGTAGTATATCGTATATAAATGATAAAGATGTTTTAGATATACCTGATAGATCATTTATTTCATTTAGACCTAATTGGACGTATCAACAATTTTTAAAAATGTTTTTTAGTTTAAGTACTTCTGAATATTATTTTGCTTTAGATAGTGATACCATTATACTTAAAAATTTAAACTTGTTTGAAGACAATAAACCAATCTGGTATTACGGTTGGAAGCAAAATCATTTTCCGTATTTTCACTTTAATAAAAATATGTTTAATTTAAACAAATCTTTAGACCATACAGGTATTGGAGATTTAGGATTATTTAACAAAACAGTTACAAGAAGCTTCCTAGATCGTACTGGATGTTTAAATGCTAAAAGTTTATTACAAAGAATAGGTTCTAGTTTAAACGTTGTTTATCATTTTTCAGAATATGAAACATATGCTAATTTTGTAAATGAATTTTACCCAGGGTTATATACCTTTAAACATTTAGAGCAAATTAATGAAGGCAGAGATCTTAATCAAGGACAAAATTGGAATAGTAAAGATATAGAGACAACAATTGAAAAAGCCAAGAAAACGGATAAGTCTATATTGTCTATACATTCTTGGAAAATATGAAGTCAATATATGTACATTTAAATCCAACAACTTTACCTTTTAGTAAAGAATTAGATTTTAGTAAATATACATTTAATGATATACCGGATTATGCTCTTGATAGTTTTAATCAATCTAAAAAGTTTTTATTAGAAGACTCAATAATAATAACTAATAATGATTTAAATGATTTTAATGAAGGTATATTAAATTTCTTCAATATTTGTAAGATTAGTTTTCCGTCTTTTTATAAAGATACGTTTTGGTTACTAACATTACTTCGTTTGTATATTGTTTACCTTTATGCTAAAAAGTATAATATAAATGAATTTATACATTTAGAGTATGATAATTTAATATACTCTGATTTAAATGAATTAAAAAAGTTACCACCCTCCTTATATTTTACAAGAGTAGGTCCTTTTTGTAGCTCTGCAGGTTTTGTTTACTGTAATAGTATAGAGCACTTTACTAAGTTTATTAATAAGATTTTACAGTTAATAGGTAAAGGAGAACAAACAGTTAGAAAATTTACTCAATATGATCATTTATCAGAAATGATTATGATTGATCTTATTTACGAAAATACAAAAAGTGTTATTGATTATCTTCCTATTTTACCAGAAGGTAAAGGTAGTGATAATTTCGATAAGCTAGGAGTGCTGTTTGACGGCGCGTCCTACGGACAATATCTAGGAGGCACTAATAACGGAGACGGAAAAGGATGGACGGGTAGACATCACTACGTAGGTGCTGCTATTCAAGATAAAAATATTAATGTATCCTTTGATAAGGTACCGTTTGTTACTTACAATAATAAGCAAATACCTATTTTAAATCTTCACATTCATTCTAAAAAATTAAAAGAATTTATATGTTAAAAGAAGATATTATAACAGGTAATGCCTTTAAAAACATATGTGATGATTTTTTAGATGAAGAAAAAAAATATATAGATATATCTAAAAAACCTAAAATTATTTTTTTAAAAACAGATTGGATAGAATTGTTTAAACAAAAAATATTACCTCTTATTGATTATAAATTTAAACTTGTAACCCATAATGCTGATAGACCTGCTATATCAGGTAACTTAGATTTATTAGAAGATGATAGACTTATTAAGTGGTTTGGAATGAATGTAGACACAAGTCATTCTAAATTACAAACTATACCTATTGGTATAGCAAATGAAAAATGGGCTCACGGAAATAAAGACACCTTACTTAAAGTTATAAATGAAAATAATAAAAAAGAAAATTTAGTGTATTGTAATTTTGATATTACAACTAATTACAATAAAAGATATAATACATTAAAAGATTTAAATTGTTATACATATATAGACTTTGATAACACAAAATTACCTTTTGAGGGGTATATAAGAAAACTTAGTACGTACAAATATGTTATTTCCCCTCCAGGTAATAGTATTGATTGTCATAGAATATGGGAATCAATTTATCTTGGTGTTATACCAATAGTTGAAACAAATATAGCTATGAACTTTTATACAGATCTACCAATAATGTTTGTTAAAGATTTTAAAGAAATAAATGAGCAACTATTAAACGATAGTTATGTAACTATAGTAGAAAAAAATAAGAAAAAGTCTATAATGAGTTATTACAAACAGTTAATATTATGAAGTATTTTTGCCTCCATCACTTACCTCTACAAGATCGTAGAGATTATTTACAAGAAAGATTTAAAGTATTAAATCTTGTTGTGGAGTGGGTAACAAATTTTGCACCAGAAGAAATAACTATACCTATCGATGCAACATTTAAGAACCAAGCAGAATTTTCTTTGTACTGCAAACATTTATATTGTATTGAACAGCAAATTAAGCATAATATTAATAATATTATTATATTTGAAGATGATGTATTACTTCCAGATGATTTTAATGAACATGTTAATCAGTGCTTACAGGAATTTAAAGAAATAAATGGGGATTTATTATTCTTAGGTATTTGTTGCGGTATACAACCCTCTAATATTGTACCTAATAAGAAAGTTTATTGGGAGCCAGGTTTTTTAACGCGTTGTGCACATTGTTATATAGTAACACTGGAAGCTGCAAAAAAAATATACAAACACTTACAAGTTAATCCAGTAGCATACGATTTTAAATTAAACAAAATTATAGAAAGTGAAAATTTAAAATCGTGTTACGGAGAACCTGGTATACATCAGGGTACACAAGGTGGTAAGTATATCTCGTCATTGAACAATTAATATGAAGAAAAAGCTTAAAATATATTTTGAAGATTTCTGGGGACATGATGTATATTTGTTTAATCCTAATGATAATTACTTTCTTGATCTTCTAAGTCTCGAGTACGATGTAATAATTGATTCTTCTCCTGATATACTGTTTTATTCTGTTTTTGGTGGCAACAATAATAACTATAACGGTAAGTGCAAAAAAGTTTTTTTCTTAGGAGAAAATACGGGTTCAAATTTTAAACATCCGGATACACAGGTATGTGATCTCTCAATGTCTCAGTTTAATACATCTAAAACAAATATGTTTTTTCCATTATGGGCCCTACAGATAAATTGGTTTAATAAAACTCAACCAAGACCATTACCATCGAACCCTTATTACCATATTAATACTGAGGTACTTACTACATCTCCGTTTTTTAATAAAACAAAATTTTGTGCTTTTATAAATGGTAACCCTACAAGTAATCGTTTAGAATTTTTTAATATATTATCAAAATATAAGCAAGTTGATAGCTATGGACCGTTTTTAAATAATGTTGGTGGACTCTTTGTAAGGAATGAACACGATAAAGTAAATCTATTAACACATTACAAATTTACAATTGCTTTTGAGAATACACTTCAAGATGGTTATAATACTGAAAAAATAATACAACCATTAGCTGCAAATTGTATGCCTATTTACTGGGGAGGTAAAAGGTATAAAGATTATTTTAATACAGATAAGATTATATGTTTAAACGATGAATCAAATAACTATGATGAAGTTATTGAACAAATAATTGCTCTTGATAACGATAAGGATCGGTATAGTAGCATTATGCAGCAATCGAGTATAAAATATGATGCTGTTCAAGAATTTGCACCGGTAAATGTTTTAAACAGATTAAAACAAACACTTAATATATGAAAATAGATGTTTTTACAGATCCGAAATATGCTCATCTTTACGGGGAAAATTTTCCGCGTCCTCAGCCATCCGATTTTGCTGTTTCTTATTTTAATGAAACAGAGAATCTTATTTTTATAGATATAGGTGCTAACGATGGTATTACATGCAGCAACTCCCTACCCTTTGAGATTAACTATAATTGGAAAGGTTTATGCATTGAACCTCATCCAGTTGCCTATAGTAAATTAATTACAAACAGAAATTGTACATGTTTAAATTACGCCGTTTCTGAAAATGAAATGGAGTTAGACTTTCTAGTTATTGAAGGTAAGGCTGAAATGCTTAGTGGTCTTGTCAAGGACTATCACCCCGATCATATACAACGTATTAAAAGAGAAACAGAAGCAAACGGCGATAAAGTTTACGTACAAAAAGTAATATCTAAATCCTTACCGCAGCTTTTAAAAGAAAACAATATAGCAAAAGTTAATTATCTGTCTATTGATACAGAAGGTTCTGAATTTTCTATTATTAAAGGTATTGATTTTAATATTGTAGATATAGACTTAGTAAGTATTGAAGTAAATTATGATATAACCCCGTTTAACGAAATTATGAAATATAATGGGTATACCTTTTTAGAAAAAGTATGTACTGATGCTTTTTATTGTAAAAAATGAAAATAGCATTTTATCAACCTCATTTAGATATTCAAGGCACAGGGGTAAGCTACTTTGACTATGCCTATCATAATGAAAAGATACTCGGTAATAAATCGTATATGATTTGTGATAGTGTACATCCTGCTACACATCCTTTAGCTGCTAAAAAGTTTAAAGATAATCTAGAGGTTATAGAGCTAAACGGTACTGAAAATATGTTTGCTTTAGAACAAGCATGTAAAGATTTAAATGTAGATGCACTTTATATACAAAAGTGTGGTCGTCGCAACGACGGTAGATTTATTGAAAGTGTTCCTACTTTTATACATGTTGTTGGTGTTGTACACGAACCTCACGGTACTGTTTACGCTTATGTAAGTGAATGGTTAAGTAAAACTTTTAATAATATACCATTTGTACCGTATATGGTACACCTACCAGACGCTACAGATAATTTAAGGTTATCGTTAGGTATACCTGATAATGCAATCGTATTTGGTAGAACCGGAGGACCGTATTCATGGAATATACCGTTTGTTAACAATGTTATAAGTGATATTCTCTCACAAAGAAATGATATATATTTTCTCTTCGCAAATACAGATAGATTTATAAATCATGATCGTGTAATCTTTCACGAACCTTTTGCTGATCTAGCATATAAGAAAAAATTTATTAACACGTGCGATGCATTTTTACATGCGCGCGCAGAAGGGGAATCGTTTGGTGCTTCTGTTGCTGAATTTTCTTTATGTAATAAACCTGTTATAACGTTTGAGCACTCTCCAGAAAGAAATCATATTTTTACACTTAAAGATAAAGGACTATACTACAGCAATCCTAGTACGTTATACAGTATATTGTATTCGTTTGTACCTCAGAACGATAAAGACTGGAATGCTTATAGAGATTTTACACCTATTAATGTTATGAACAAATTTAAAACAGTTTTTATAGATAAACTATGAAACTAAAATTAGTTATATTTGATCTTGATGGAGTATTAGTAGATACAAAAGATATACATTTTAACACACTTAACGACGCTATTAAAAATGTTGCAGGTGAGCAGTATTGTGTTAATACAGAAGAACATATAAATATATATGATGGTCTTAAAACATTTCAAAAACTTGATATTTTAACAAAAAATAAAAAACTGGATTTGTCTTTACATAAAAAAATCTGGAATAAAAAACAAGAAGCAACACTACAGCACTTTAAGCAAATAGTAGAAAATAAAGAAATAAAGAAAATATGTGAATTTTTAAACAAAGAAGGGGTTACTATTGCGTGCTGCTCAAACTCTATTAAGCGTACTGTTTTGCTTGCGCTTTCAAAGCTTGATATTATTGAGTATTTTAATATTATTATTTCAAACGAAGATGTTAAAAGCTCCAAACCTCACCCAGAAATGTTTTGGAAAGCTATGTCTCAGGCAGGTGTATTACCGGAGGAAACTCTTATTATTGAAGACTCACCACCAGGTCTATTAGGAGCCTCTAGGGCACATACCAGCATTTTAAGAGTTAAAAACTCTAAAGATTTAACTTACGAAAAATTTATATTAAAATACAAGGAAAATAAAACTATGAATATACCTAAATGGCAAGATGATAATTTAAATGTATTAATACCTATGGCAGGAGCAGGCTCTCGTTTCGAACAAGCAGGTTACACGTTTCCTAAACCTTTAATAGATGTAACAGGTAAGCCAATGATACAGGTTGTAGTTGAAAATTTAAATATACAAGCAAATTTTATTTTTATAGTACAAAAAACACACCGTACAAAATATAATTTAGACGCTGTATTAAGTATGATTGCTCCTAAATGTACAATTATTGAAACAAATGGACTAACAGAAGGAGCTGCTTGTACAACACTTTTAGCTAAAGAATTTATTAACAATAAAAAACCTTTATTAATGGCTAATTCTGATCAATTTATTATTTGGAATTCGAACGAGTTCCTGTATAAAATGTACGAACAGCATGTCGATGGCGGAATAGTAAGTTTTGAATCTACTCACCCTAAGTGGTCATTTGCAAAAATTGGACCTGAGGGATATGTTACTGAAGTAGCTGAAAAAAATCCAATCTCAAATATTGCTACTGCTGGTATTTATTTTTGGAAGCACGGTGAAGATTACGTTAAATTTGCAGAGCAAATGATACAAAAAAATATTCGAGTAAATAACGAATTTTACGTTTGCCCGGTTTTTAATCAAGCTATTGAAGCAGGTAAAAAGATAAAAACATATAATGTTGATAGTATGTATGGTATCGGTACACCAGAAGATTTAAATTATTTTTTAGAGAAAAGTAATGTTATTAATATCCCATAGAGGTAATTTAAAAGGTCCTATACCTGCCAAAGAAAATCACCCGTCTCAAATACTTTATTGCTTTGAGCAAAACTATGATGTCGAAATCGATGTATGGTTTAAAGATGGTAATTTTTACTTAGGACATGATACACCGTTATATAATACAGATATACAGTTTTTAAGTAACACGAAATTATGGTGTCACGCTAAAAATAATGACGCATTTATAAATTTACAAAAGCATAATATTCATTGTTTTTGGCATCAAACAGATACGTTTACTTTAACATCTAAAAACTATATTTGGTGTTATCCGGGTAATTTACTTGAAAACGGTATAATAGTTTTACCTGAAACCTCTTCCTTAACATTACTTGATATTGTTAAGTCAGGTGCTGCAGGTATATGTTCTGATTATATTTCAGAATATAAGCATTGATATAATCCTATCATTAATATAAATTAGTATATATAATGAAAGTAGCTATATGTATGTCTGGAGGGTTAAGATGTTTCAAAGAAACATATCAATTTACAGATAAGTTTATTTTTTCAAAATTAGATTATGATCTTTATTTTTACGGTACAGAAAATAAAGAAGGCAAAGAACAAAATTTAAACGATTTTACAAACTTATATAACCCTAAAAGTGTTATTATTAATGACACTGAATTTTATACTGATATTATAAATTCGTTTGATATAAACTGGGATAAAAAACAAAATCTTATACCTATGTTTTTTAATATTTATATGTGCAACGAACTTCGTAAAAATAGTAATGTACATTATGATATAGTTATCCGCTGCAGACCTGATTGTTTTTTTAAACAAAGTATACCTGAACAAGATTTTATTAATGCTGCAACAAATACTTTATTAGTACCAGGGTGCTGGTCTTTTGGAGGTGTTTCAGATTTATTTGCTATAGCTAATAGTAACGTTTATAATAGTTATGCTAGTACATATTTAAATTTAAAAGAATATTTTGATGCAAATATAATTCATCCAGAAATTATTACTCATAAACAATGTGAAAAACATAATTTATCTGTACAAAGTATAGAAAAGTATATGGAGTTTGAATTTCCTGATATAGTTGATTCAACTATAGAAAATATTACATTTAATAATGCTGGGCAGAGAAACTTTAAATACAGCTACGATAAGAAATGAAAAAAATTTTAATTACAGGATCAGGAGGTTTAATAGGCTCAGAAGCTGTCGAATATTACTGCAATAAAGGTTATACAGTTATCGGTATAGATAATAACTTTAGAGAGTATTTTTTTGGCAATCAAGGTTCTGTATCGTGGAGAATAGAAGAATTATCAAAACATAAAAATTATATCCATTATAATGTAGATATTAGGAATTATAATAGTATTGAAGATATTTTTAAAACAAATGGCACTTTTGATCTTATAATACATACAGCAGCTCAACCCTCTCATGATTGGGCATGCAAGGAACCTTTAACTGACTTTAACGTTAATGCTGTTGGAACAACTAATATGTTAGAAGCTTATAGGTTATATAGTCCGGAAGCTGTTTTTATATTTACATCAACTAATAAGGTTTATGGAGATACTCCTAATAGAATTGCATTACATGAAGATGAAACTAGATTTACACCTCTTCTACCTGACCATAAAAACGGATTTAATGAATGGGTATCAATAGATCATTGTTTACATAGCGTATTTGGTGCTAGTAAAGTGGCTGCTGATATAATGGTTCAAGAATACGGAAAATATTTTAACCTAAAAACCGTTGTATTTAGAGGTGGTTGTTTAACTGGACAAAAACATTCAGGTGTTGAACTTCATGGATTTCTTTCCTATTTAGTAAAATGCTGCGTAAATGATATTCCATACACAATTTTTGGTTATAAAGGTAAACAAGTAAGGGATAACATCCATTCATCCGACTTAATATCTGCTTTTGATGCATATTTTGAATCGCCAAAAACAAATGGCGAAGTTTATAACATCGGTGGCGGAACTTATTCAAATTGTTCGGTATTGGAAGCTATAACTTTAATAGAAACGATGACAAATAAGAAATTAAACTATACTATTAAAGACGAAAATAGAATAGGGGATCATCAATGGTGGATTTCTGATACCAGAAAATTTAAAAGACATTTTCCAGAATGGAAACAAGTATATAATATGGAAAGAATAATAGAAACTTTTATTAGTTAATATGAGTAAAAACTTTGTAAATGGTTCGTTTTATCTTTATGAGCAATTTAAAAACGACAAACCGTTTGGTTGCGGTAAGATAGGTAATTGTGAATTAATGTGTATATATAACTATTATATGTACAAACAAAACAAACAATCTATACAGTGGATGCCAAATGTTGTACAGGAAATTTATAATAATGCAGGAGTATTTCCACAAACAGAAGAAGCACGTATAGATTTTATAAAAGAAATTACAAATAGTCTTCCATATATAGATTCACTTGCTTGGTGGTCAATGTTTAATATGTCATTTGAGGCATCGTATATAAAGAGTTATTCACCTGATTGTGAATTAATTGATTTGCAGAGTATTGAACCGTTTTATTCAGGTTCTCCGTGGTCTGAACATTTAAAGGATAAAAATGTTTTAGTTATATCACCGTTTACTGATTCAATACGCAAACAGTATGAAAAAAGACACCTTATATGGAAAGACACAAGAATTCTTCCAACCTTTAAATCATTACTCACTCTTAAACATCCGCACTCTCCTGGCATAGATAAGCCTAGTGAGTTTAATAGTTGGTTAGATATGATCAGGCACTTTAAAACAATAATGGACACTATTGATTATGATGTAATGCTTGTAGGAGCAGGAGCGTCATCTTTACCTTTAGTAGCACATGCAAAAAAAAGTGGTAAAAAAGCTATTCATCTCGGAGGACCTCTACAATTACTATTTGGTATAAAGGGAGGTAGATGGAGTAACGGTGATATAGGTAAACATTTCTATAACGAACATTGGATTAACCCGTCTATAGAAGAAACACCTGAAAAATATAAAAATATTGAAGGTGGTTGCTATTGGTAAAGAGTACAGTATAATAGTATCGTGCGCTTAGTTAGCTTTAAATCTTTATCGATACGTAATTTTTTATCTGTTGGAGATACGCCAATTATAATAAATTTTCAAGAAGGTATTAATGTAATTACTGGTATTAATTACGATAAAGAAGATTCAAAAAACGGTGTAGGTAAGTCTACTGTTATTGATGCTTTATACTTTGCTCTTTTCGGTACAACTATTAGAGAGATTAATAAAGATCTTATTACTAATTCATTTACTAAAAAAGTATGTGAAGTAAAATTAGAGCTACAGATTGATAATAACGGTAATACAAATATTTACAATATAGCTAGGACACTTACCCCTACTAAATGCTTTTTATCTAAAGATGGTGTAGATATAACTCATTCTACCTTAGCTAAGACAAATGAGTTTATACAGAAGTTGCTTCGTTCTACTGGTAAGGTATTTCAAAATTCTGTTATTATGACTATCAATAATACTGTGCCGTTTATGGCACAAAGTAAAATTGATAAGCGTAAGTTTATTGAAAGTGTTTTGAATCTTGAAGCGTTTTCAGAAATGCTCTCATTAACTCGAGAAGAATATAATCTTATAAAAAGAGATTATGAAGTACTGTATGCTAAGAATCAAACTGTTGAAAAGAGTTATAATACAAGTAAGACTCAATTAGAACGTTTTGAAGAAAATAAGCAAAATAGAATTAAAACAATTGCAGATAGAATAGCTGAAAATATAGTTAAGATAGATAATTTTACTAAACAAATAGTAACGTTACCTGATAACGTCGATCAACTTATTACTGATAAGCTTACTTTACTTAATAACGAAATAACAGACATACAAAAAAAGCGAAGAGATGCCGATAACGAATTAACAGTTATTCGAACAAATATTAGCTTACTTGAAAAACAACTTAAAGAAATAGAAAAAGACGGAGCTAGTTGTACAACATGTAAGCGTCCTTTTCCTGAAGATGATTTAAAACATAAAGAACTGAATAAAAATGAAATTAATAATAGTTTGTCGTTACTTTATAACGATAGAGAATCTGCAATAACTATTGTTGATAATATAGAAGATAGAGAAGATAATAAGAGAACAGAAATAAGAACTGTTGAAACAAAAAAAGACGGAATTAGTAAAGTAAAATCTACTAATGATGCTCTACAGACTAAAATTGTTTTTTTGACTGATAATAATAATGATTTACTGCTTGAGCAGCAAGATATAGCTCACGAAACAAATGCAGAATTAGAACAAACGGTTCAAGAACTTGAAACAGAGTATAACGATAATAAATCTCAAATTGAAAAATTAGACAATAATCTATCTGTACTTGAGTGCGTTAAGTTTGTAGTATCAGAAGAAGGAGTAAAATCGTATATTGTTAAAAAAATTCTTAAGGTTCTTAATTCAAGACTTGCTTATTATTTACAAGTACTTGAAGCTAACTGTCTCTGTCAATTTAACGAATACTTTGATGAAACTATTACTGATGAAAAAGGTGGAGATAAATCCTACTTTAACTTTAGCGGAGGAGAACGCAAGCGTATTGATTTAGCATGCCTCTTTGCTTTCTTAGATATTCGTAGAATGCAAGGAGATGTACACTTTAGTACAATCTTCTATGATGAACTTTTAGATTCGTCTCTAGATGATAAAGGTGTTGAATTAGTAGTTAATATTTTAAGGGAACGATCTGAAAAGCATAATGAAAGCAGTTATATTATTACTCACCGTGGAGTAGCCTTTACAGGTAAGGTAAATAATACAATTATGCTGGAAAAAAGAAACAACTTTACATATTTATTATAACACATGAGCAACATACTCTCCCATCATTCAGGTATTGCACACAATATTGGTGCACCTATTGGTCTACCTCCAGGAATACCTAGCACTTGTCAGGTATTTCCTTTACCTCCTAGTATGGCTTTACCACCACCAGAGATACCTGGTCAAGGTCTTCCTAGGGCTGTAAACTATTTAGCTGATTATGGTGGTTGTAGCTGGTATCGTTGTATGGCACCAAACTTAATGCTCAACCTTTATAATAAGGCTGTAGTAATTGAGTCTACAACAATGGTTCTTGACCCTCGTTATTACCAGGGCTTAGCTGCTGTTAAGATTCAACGTCAGGCAACACCTCAACAAAGAGAGTTTGTAACCTTCCTCAAACAAATTCAGAAAGATTGTGGATTTAAATTAATTTACGAAATTGACGATATTGTCTTTAGAGAAGATATTCCTGACTTTAATCGTAATAAGGATGCATTTACGTCAGATGAAATCCGTAACAGTATTATGGATATTATGAACATGTGTGACGAAATTACTGTTACATGCCCGTTCATGAGAGACTACTTTAAAGAAAAGACGGGTAATCAAAATGTAACTGTTATTCCTAACTACCTATTGAAATGGTGGTTTGATCGTTACTACAATATTAGTAATCTTGTTAACGCTTACGACAGAAATCAGAAGAAGCCTGTTATTTCAATCTTTGCTTCAGGTACCCATGTTGATGTAACAAACAGAACAGGTCAAAATGATGACTTCGCTGCTATTATAAACGCAGTTATTAAGACACGTAAGAATTACAAATGGCAGTTCTATGGTTGCTACCCACTACCGTTAAAGCCGTTTATTGATTCTGGAGAGATCTTGTTTAGAGATTGGACTCAACTTCCTGACTTCCCAGGAGTTATGGCAAACTCTGGTACTCAGCTTACCTTTGCTGCTCTTCAGGATAATAATTTCAACAGAGCTAAGAGTAACATTAAGCTTATTGAAGCTGGTGCACTAGGACTACCTTGCGTATGTCCAGATATGGTTACGTATAAGGATGCTAGCTTAAAGTATAAAACTGGAGATGAGTTTATTGACCAGATCAAATACGCTCTTAAGGATCACGACCGTTATACTCGTATGTGTAAGGAAGCTCGTAAGTATTCAGAAAAGTTCTGGTTAGAAGATGAAAAGAATCTTAACAAGCACTTAGAAGCTTATACGACACCTTTCGGATCACCAGATAGAAAGTATCTTAAAGAGTGTAATTTATAATTTGCTTGACCGTCTTTAGAAAGCATATAGAATATAGGTGTGTATAGAAACGCATCTTATAATCCTAAAGACGGTACAATATATCTTCGTACTTGGTCAGAAGACGGAGATAGAATAGATACGGAAATTCCGTTCTCCCCTTTCCTTTATACAGAAAAAGATGGTGCCGAGGACGGAATATCTATTTTTAAGACTCCTTTAAGAAAGCATACTTTTCGTAATTCGTTTGAACGTAATAGATTTGTTGATGATACAAAAAACGGTCGTCTATTTGGTAATCTACCAGTAGATCAGCAATTTCTTATTGAGATGTTTAACGCTGAAGTAGATAAAGTTGAGTTTAGTAAGCATCCGCTAAAGGTTTACTTCATTGATATTGAGACGTATTCCCCGAATGAATTTCCTATTCCGAAGATCGCCAAAGACCCTGTAACTCTTATTACGATTCTTGATACTATTACGGGTAAGATTCATACCTGGGGATTAAAGAACGATTATAAACCTACTTTAGATAATGTTACATATTATAAGTGTAAAGATGAGAGTGATCTATTTGAAAGATTTGTAAATTTCTGGAAAAAAGATCCGCCAGATATTCTTACTGGATGGAATACAGAACAGTTTGACGTTCCGTATATTATTAATCGTGCGAAGAACCTTTTAGGTGAAGAATTCATTAAACAACTATCACCTGTAGGTCAAGTAACATATAGAGAAAGCTTTCAAAAGTTCGGTAAGGATATTGGTCGTTGGTATATTGCCGGGGTTAGTTGCTTAGATTACATGGAAATTTATAAGACGTATTCAAAAGGAGATAGAGAGTCTTATTCTTTGAATTATATTGCTGAATATGAACTTAACGAAGGTAAATTAGCTATCAATGCTACTAATCTTTCTACTCTTGCTGATACTGATTGGAATAACTTTGTTGATTATAATATTCAGGACGTAGATCTCCTTCGTAAGCTTGAAGATAAACTTAACTATCTAAAGATTATTCGTTTGCTTGCGTACAAAGGATGTACAAACTTCGAAAGAGCTTTAGGAAAGGTATCGATTGTAACTGGTGCAATGTCGCTACAAGCTCGTAAACAAGGCTTTGTTATTCCTACGTTTAAGAATGAAACTACACGAGAAGCGTTAGAAGGCGGTTACGTGAGAGAGCCCGTTAGAGGCCTTAAAGACGCTATTGTAAGTTTTGACGTTAACTCCCTATACCCTAATACAATTATTACTCTGAATATCTCTTCAGAAACTAAGCTAGGTAGAATTGTTACCGGAGATGTAGAGGTAGATAAAGAGATTGAAATTAAGCTCGTTAACGGAGGTATGTTTAAAATCGCAGTTAGTAAGCTAAAAGATTTCCTTAAGAAGGAAAACGTAGCTTTATCAAAAGCCGGTGTACTCTATTCTCAGAAGTTTAAAGGGGTTTGTCCTAATTTGATTAATAGTATTTACGACGAGCGTGTTTATGCTCGTAAGCAGATGATTGATCTTAAGAAGTCTAAAAAGAAAGATAAAGAAACTACAGCTGCTATTCAATACTTCGATACTCTACAATATACCTTAAAGATTCTTTTGAACTCTATCTACGGAACGTTTGCTAATAAGCATTCAGCGTTTATGGATATTGATAATGCTTCGTCAATTACCTTAACTGGCCAAGCTGTAGCAAAAGCGGGCGGTAACATTATTAACGAATATGCTAAGAATATCTTTAAAGTAAACGAGTCGTTGATTCTAAGCGGTGATACAGATTCTCTTTATATTACCATTCAACCTATTTTAGATAAGCTTAATATACCCTTAACTATTGACGGTATTATTAATCCTAAGGTTCACACTATTGTTGATTCGATTGATAAACATCTCGGTGAAAAGATTCTTGATTGGGCTCGGGAAGAACTTAATTCGGCTGACCCTCGATTTGTCTTTAAAAGAGAAGCTATTGCTGACGTTGGTACCTTCTTAATGAAAAAGAGATATATTCTTCATATTTTAGATGATGAAGGTGTAGCAACAAATAAGTTTAAGTATGTAGGAGTAGAATTAGCACGATCAACGACTCCAAAACAGGTTAAAGCTATTATTCAAAAAACCATTGAGACGGCTTTCCTTACTAAAGATGTTAAAAAAACAAACGAAGTATTTAGAGAAGCTTATGACTTGTTTAGAAATCTTGATGTATCTGAAGCGTCCTTTAGAAGATCAGTAAAAGAACCAGACAAGTATTCAGCTGGAGCATCCTTAAACAAGTTTAATAAAGGTACTCCTTGTCACGTTAAAGCGGCTCTAGCTTATAATATGCTTTTAGAAAAGATGAATTTACAAAACAAGTATGAGCTAATTCGTTCTGGTCAAAAAGTAAAATATTTTTATGCCTCTAAAAACGTATATGGTTTAGATGCTTTAGCTTTTGTAAGTGAATTTCCAAAAGAGTTTAAAGATATTAAAATTGATTACGATAAGATGTTCGGTAAGATTGTAACACCTCCTATTGAAGCTGTTTACGAAGCTATTGGATGGTATTTACCTATTATTGGTAAAGAAGTACAAACAGATTTATTCGAACTCTTCTCTTGATTAAGAAAAAATAGTATCGATAATTTTTATATGAGCGAACTACAAACACGTCTAAAAGAGGAAACATCAGATCTTCATAGTAAATCCGAACAGCATCCATTGATGCAATCATTTGTAGATGGTTCTTTTAAGAAAGAGCATCTTCTAGATCTTTTAATAAATCTTCTTCCTATCTATCAAGTTGTTGAACAGCGCCTTCTTTCTAAAGAAATTCTAGATAATCCTGATCTTAAAAGAAGTACACAAATTCAAAAAGATATTGATAAGCTTATTTTAGATACAAGTATTACGACACTTAAGGTTAGAGATATAACTGAAAAGTGGGTATCTTCTTCTTGGCAAAAATCCCTTTATGCTTTAAAAGCTGATCTCTACCTTCGTTGGTTAGCTGATTTTTATGGAGGCAGGATTCTTGCTAAGTCTCAAGCCCCTTATAACGAAACATATAATGCAAAAGATCCTGGAGCTGTAATTACTACAGTTAGGTATCTCTTAACTAAAGATACACCAGATTTATATAATGATAGTATTGTACTAGAAACAAAATCTTTCTTTCACTTTCATATAAATCTATTTGAAGAAATATGGAATCACTAAGAAGATATTTTGATATTTTAACACAAGAGTTTACTAGTGCATTTGGTTATCCGGATCGTCCAGAATTAGATAACCCAAATGGTGTTTGGTATAATAATGTATATAAGAGTCCTATTTTTAGACACATTCATTTACAATATTATAAAACAAATAAAATCGGTATTGTTCATGCTAATGTATTTCCTAGCGCAACAGTAGATTTTCCTATATTAGGTGTAGACTTTATTGAAATAGGAAGTAAAGTTACAGGTTTCTTTTTTGATATTACACCGATTAACGCTAATCAAATTGTTCAAAAGAGTTTAATTAAATTTAAAAATGTAATTACATCTCCAGAAAGAAAACTCCCTGAATGGGCAAATTTCTTTAGTGAAAACTTTATTTGTGTAACACCTAATGAAGAAGAATTACTTTTACTTTTTACACACTCTTTAGCAATTATTAGAGAATATTTAGATTATTCTAAAACTTATAAAGATAGATATACTTTAAATGTTGAAAAGCAAAATGACTATTGTAAAGGTCAAAAGAAAAACGAAAAAACCTTTAAAGCTTTAGCAATTGATGTAGGGGAAGATAATGCTAAAAAATTTATTAACAATTTTATGTTTCCTGAGCTTTAATCTCTTTAACAAACAATTGAATAATTTCAGCCCCTTTAAATTTTAAAAGACGTTCATTAGTTATATTAAAATGTTCAAGAGCTTTTTGTATACAGTCACTTTTAGTAGCTGAGGCTGTTTTCCATAGATATACCGGACCCACTTTTATTACATGGACTATTCTTTTATGAATAAAATACTTGACATTTGTAGAATTTGACATTATTATTGTACAATATTTATGCTTATTAGCCACGAAACACCTATTAGTCTTCTAGATACCTCTAGAGGCTACAATGATTATGATTATTGTCTAGTACATTTACTACCTGAACAGTCGGAATATCTTAAATTTTATAAGGATTCCGTCGAAATGGGTAGACACGTATTACTTGATAATAGTATTTTTGAACTTGGAGAAGCTTATGATTCAAAAGAATTTGCTTATTGGATTAATGAATTGAAACCTACTGAGTTTATTATACCTGACGTTCTTGAAAGCACAGAAGGAACTATTGAAAGCTTTAAGAAGTTTACTAGCGAATATAGAAACCTTCCGAGTAGAAGTATCGGTGTAGTTCAAGGTAAGACATATAAAGAAATTGTTGAATGTTATAATTTCTTGTGCAAGTATGTAACTAAGATTGCTATTTCTTTTGATTATTCGTTTTATCTTAATGAATGGCCTACTTTAGAATCGTTTGAAAAAGAATTAGGAGTATTACCTGAATGGATAAAGGGACTCGAATTTAATAAGTGGGTAAGATATTCCTTAGGTAGAGTAGCTTTACTTCATAGACTTAGTGCTAAGGATAACTATTTTGATTATAGAAAGGGTCATCATCTACTAGGATGTGCTACCCCTTGGGAGTTTAAACTCTATAACAAGACGCCGTATAAGATGTGTATTGAATCAATAGATACTTCTAATCCTATTGTAGCAGCTATTCTTCATAAGAAGTATAATCCTGTTTATGGGCTACATGAAAAGTGGTCAGTAAAACTAGTTGACTATATTGGCGCTAATATAACTCGAGAACAGCTCGAATTAGCTTTTTATAATACGTCCCTATTTAGAAAATTCTGTTCATGAGAAAATGGGTAACGTTTTTTAGTCAGACAGGTTCTGAAATTTATAAGCTTTCAAATAGACTCGGAAGAAATCCGGATATTATTGTAACAAATAGTACAAAGATTAGGCCTGAAGTTGTTGATAAGTTTGGAGATAGTATTGTTTACGTAGGTCCAAAGCCTACAGTAGAAGATTATCTTAGGTTTATACCCGTTAATAGTTTAGTTACTCTTCACGGATGGCTTAGAATAGTGCCTGAAGAAGTATGTGATAGGTACGAGATTTATAATCTTCATCCAGCTAACCTGTTTCATAACCCTGAATTGAAAGGTAAAGATCCTCAAAAGATGGCCTATAAACAGAAACTAATATTTTCCGGTAATACTATTCATCGCTGTACAGCCGAATTAGATTCCGGAGAGATACTTGAACATAGTTATACTTCTATTGAAGGCTTAACGTTAGATGAAATTATTGCAACATTACATGAAGATGCTACAAATTTGTGGTATAGATTTTTAAAAAAGCATTTACAATAAACGAATGAAAATTGCTATTTCAGGTGCTCATAGTCAAGGTAAAACTACTCTTGTAAAGTGGTTGCAGGATATAAATGTTTTAACTGATTATAAGTTTAGAACTTCTTTAACGAGAGGAATGCAGAAAGCGGGGTATAATATTAATGAAGATGGGGATGAGGTAACTCAATTAGCTATTATGGCTAAGCATTTTCAGCGACTTAGTGAAGTAGGGAATATAATTTATGATCGTTGTGCTTTAGATGGTTATGCCTATTCTATGTCTTTAGTAAAAGATCTTAAAGTTTTAGATATTATTAGAGATATGTTTTTATTAATGGTGGATAGATATGATATTATTTTTTATGTTGAGCCGGAGTTAGATCTTATAGAAGATGGTCAAAGGACAGTAAATAAAGATTTTTTTGATAGTGTAGTGCAATCTTTTGATTGTATTATTAAATCATATGCAATACCTGTTGTAAGGCTTAGCGGTTCTGTAGAAGAACGTGCTAGACAATTCTTTGTAGCTTTACAGGATAAAGAGGTAGAAAAACACAACAACGAATTTTACGAATTATGAGTACAACTAACATGAATGACATTGCATCGAAGTCTTTAGGATCTTCGGCTTCGTATGCAGTATATACCGATACGTTTGATCCTACGCTTCTTAACCCGATGCCTCGATCCCTAGCTCGAGATGATTGGGGTATTAAAGCTGGAAGCTTTGTAGGATTTGATACATGGCATTGTCATGAAGCTACATTCCTTCTTAATAGTGGAGTGCCCGTAGCAGGTACACTAAAGTATGTTTATTCTTGTGACTCTGAGTTTATGGTAGAGTCAAAGTCTGCTAAGCTTTATTGTAACTCGTTTGATATGTGCAAGATGGGTGAGAATTATTCTCAGGCAATTGCTAATTATGAGAATCAAATTAAAACAGATCTCGAAAATATTCTTAAGACACCAGTATCAGTTAAGTTTTTCCGTTCAGGATCTGATAATAATGCTGTAGACTCTGTTCCTGATTATGTTGATCTTACAGATAAGATTCATTTTAGCACTGAGATTACTGATTATGCTTCTAAGGAGGAGCATTTAAAGTTTTATTCACTTGAAGATGGTAACGAAATTGTAGAATGTAAATATTTTACTAATGCGTTGAGGTCTCGTTGCCGTCATACAAAGCAGAAAGATACAGGTACGGCTTATATTCATATTATTACAAAGGGATGTGAAGTAAATCCGGTATCACTCTTTAAGCAAATTGTATCGTTACGAGAAGTTAACGAGTTCCATGAATTCTGTGCTGAAAAGCTTTATACAAGTATTAAGAGTCATCCAGCAGTAATTGATTGTGCTGTAACTCTTCTTTATGCTCGTCGAGGATCGCTTGATATTAACCCGACAAGGGCTAGTCGAGCTGATCTTCTTCCATCTGTTCTTATTAATTCAAATGTCTATACAAAAAAGGCAATGGGTCAATAAGATTCACACTAGCACAAAACACAAAACTAATATAATATATTAACGATATGAGCGAAACAACAAACAAAATCACAATCTTCTTTGACTCTGTAGGACGTACAATCCTCGGAGAACGAGTTGACGAAGCAACAACAGATACAGTTCTTTCTATTAAGAACCCAGCAGTTGTCCACATTATGCCTAACCAGCAGACAGGACAGCTTACTCTTCAGATCCTTCCTCTCTTCTTCAGAGAGTTCTTGGCTGATAAGACCGAAGCTACAACTTGGAAGTATAACCGTTCACTCATTACTGAGTGCAATGATATTGCTTTTGACTTTAAGCTTCAGGCTCAGTACCAGCAGATCTTCAATCCTAGTCCAATTATCACTCCAGGAGGTGTCACACCAGCCGATAAGACTGACGTAGTCCGTCTTTTTGACGAAGAATAATTGGATTTAATAGAAGCAGCATCTAATATTGTCGTATGGCTAAAAACGAACTCTCTCATTTAAAAGATATTTTTAAATCTGTCGATGACTTAAACCCAGACGCTGCAGTATTAGATGCTGCTACTCTATCAACAGCAGATGATTGGATTGATACAGGATCATATGCTTTAAACGCAATTATTTCAGGGTCTCTTTATAAGGGAATTCCTGGAGGTCGTATTACAGGTTTTGCCGGTCCTTCTATGGCTGGTAAGACTCTTATTATGAGTAAGATTATGGCTAATGCTCAAAAGAAAGGCTATATACCTGTTATTTGGGATTCTGAGGTAGCCGTAGATAAGAAGAGTGCTGAAGGCGCTGGTATGGATTCAGCTCGTGTTAAGTATTATCCGGTAGAGACAATTGAAGATTGTCGTAATCAAATGTCTGCTTTCCTTGATAATGTTATCAAAGCAGATAATCCTGATCTTAAGTTTATTGTTGCTATCGATTCCCTCGGTAATCTAGCAAGTGCTAAAGAGATTAAGGATGCTACAGCAGGTAAAGACTCTGCTGATGTCGGTCAACGCGCTAAGGCAATTAAGTCTATGATGCGCACACTTACCTATAAGGCTGCTAAGGCTAAGGTACCAATTTTGTTTAGTAACCATATTTATGAAGGAATGGAAATGTTTCCTACTCTTGTTAAAACTCAGAGTGGTGGTAAGGGGCCGATTTATCTTGCTTCGGTTCTTGTACAACTTAGCACGAAGAACGAGAAAAGCAGTGACAATCCTAATGAACAATCTGTGGCTATTGCTCATAATATTTCAGGTGTTACGTTAGGAGCAATGACAGTAAAGAATCGATTTGTACCTTCTTATCTCAAGACTGAACTTTATTTAAACTTTAAGTCAGGGCTTGATAAGCATGCAGGTCTTTTTGAAATTGCTGAAGCCTTTAAGGTTATTGAAAAGCCAGGACGTACAGTAATGTATAAAGGTGAGAGTCTTGGTTACAGAAAAGATCTTGAAAAAGATCCTAAATTCTGGGAAAAGATTATGCCAGAGCTAGAGAAGGTTCTTCAAGAACAACTTTGCTATGGTACAGGGGATTCAGTTGATATTGAAGAAGAAGTCGATAATATCGAATAATGTCTGCTCCCACTCCTGGTAAGCTAGATCTCGATTATTACGAGAACATTATTCTTTTTAATTCTCTTCTTAGTCAAGAATATCTAGCTTCAATTATTGATCATGCTGATCCTACTTACTTTAATGATAAAAGTATTCAAACAGTTTTTAAGTGCATTATATCGTTCTTTACTGAACGTGGAACAGTGCCTACAGCTACTGAAATTAAATCCAGACTCTCAACAGACGAAGAGAGACGATCATTTAATGAAGTAGTAACTCGCTTTAAAGAACTAGATACAAAGTTTAATAAAGAGGAGCTTCTTAATAATACAGAGAGGTTTCTAAAAGAAAGATGTTTGTATAAAACTATTGTTGATACTGCAGAAAAGTACTCTGAAGGTAAAGCAGATCCTGCTGAGATATTAAAGGAGTTTGAAAAAGCTTATAATATTAATCTTAGTGAGGATATGGGTCATTGGTACTTTGAAGAAGTAGATGAGCATATTAAAGAACTTACTAAAGTATATAATGCTATTCCTACAGGATGGAAATTCTTAGATGAGAAAATTGAAGGTGGTTTATTTCCAAAGTCTCTTTATTGCCTAGTAGGTCAAGTTAATATTGGTAAGAGTATTTTCCTTGGTAATATTGCTGCTAATATGGTAATGAAGAATAGAAATACTCTTCTTATATCTTTGGAAATGTCTGAGTTTATGTACGCTAAACGTATTAGTGCTCAGCTTACCCAGATTCCTCATCATAGTCTTAAGTTGTATACCGATGAACTTAAAGATCAAGTTAAGCATATTGAACGACAGTTAGAGAGTAAGCTTATTATTAAAGAATACGCTCCAAAGACAGTAACAGTAAGAAATATCGATGCTTATATAACAAAACTAGCTCACAAAGGGTTTAAACCTGAAGTAGTTGTTATTGATTATATTAATCTTCTAAAGCCAACATCTAAGAATCTTAATTCGTACGAGTCTGTAAAAGAAATAGCAGAACAACTAAGAGCAATGTCATTTAAGTATAATATACCTATTGTTACAGCTTCTCAGCTTAATCGTGGAGCGTTTAATACAGCCAGTCCAGGTATGGAAGGTATTTCAGAATCTATTGGATTAGCAGCAACTTGTGACGTAATTTGTTCTTTGTGGCAAGAAGATGAAGATAAAGAATTAGGTATTATTAATCTCGGTATGCAAAAGAATAGATTTGGAGCTAACTTTGGTAGCTGCGCTTTTAAGGTTAAGTACGAAACTTTAACTCTTAACGAGGTTAGTGCTGATCACTTTACTACTGAAACTCCTCAACAGGCTGTTAGTGATGCTCAAAGTGCCTTACAAAGTTTATCTGAGCCTTGATAAATGTAACAATATGTAGTAAATAAAGCTACATATATGTTTAATGAAAAGGTATTAGACGATTTCTTATCTAAGAATGACCCTTTAAAGCAAATTTGTACAAAAGAGTTTATACTCGGTGTATTTAAATTTGGTTCCTTTTTATCTATTTTACATAATAAAAGACTAAATCCTTCAGCAGTATTTGTTCTTATATTAGAAAGTAAAGAGATAAGAGATTTATTCGTAGATGTCACTCACTCAGAAAACGCTAAAGAAGCCTTACTTGGCCTCTTGCAACTTTACCCGCCGCTACTAAAATCAAAGAATACTAAACGACTATTCAAGAAATCAATATCCGGCAAAAAGTGACTGAACTAGAAAAAAGAATTTACAATAAACATTTAGCGGTGTCTCGATCTTTACGTAATAAGCCCTTTAAACTTAAAGGTGATTTTACTAATTTTAAAGATAGTACAAAATACCCTTCAATAAAAAGACTTTGTATATTCTTTAACAAGTATCCTGATGTTGATATGGATACATATTTTATGGCTCCATATAAGCTATATTCTGATACTGATTATTTTGATTTAGCTTATTTTGCCTCACCTAGAGCTATCAAAGCATATACAACTTATAAAAATCAGCTTTTACAAATGTCTCCAGACAAGCAACAAAATGAAGTTAAAGAATCATTATTGTTTATATCAAGATTTTGTTTAATGAACAAAATTCAACTTCATGAATATCCTACTTTTAGATTTAAAGGTATGGCTCCAGAATGGGTATATCATTTAAAAAGTAATAAAATAAATCCGTATTCTTTGATGGAATTTCGAGGCATTTTTAATTATATAAATGAGATGCCCTTTGATGAAAGAGAGTTATTACTTGGTAACTTTGGTAGTAACTATGTAGACTATAAATCCCGTTACAATTCATCAACAACATTAAAACCCTTTCTTTCTGTAGCCGCAGAAAAATTAAAACTTTTTATAGATAAGAGCTTGAACAGTTCAAAATCTTATGTATAATACACACAACACAAACAACCCAACAACACAATACTATTATGACATTAACTAAAAACCTATTCGCTGAAATTACAGCATCCCTATCTAATAAGAACGAAAATATCTATAAGGATATTCTGAAGTTTGAGGCTAACAAGACTTATCTCGTTCGTCTTGTACCTAATATTAACGAGCCAAAGAAGTCTATTTACAGCTATAAGCACCACAGCTGGAAGAGTCACTCTAACGGTCAGTTTATTACCTCACTCTGTCCTAGCACTTATGGGGAGAGCTGCCCGATTGATTCCTACGTTATGAAGACGTACAATACAGGTACTGATGAAGAGAAGAAGAAGCTTGGAGAAATCTCTCGTAAGGAGAGTTGGATGGTTAACGCTTACGTTATTTCCGATCCTACTAACCCTGAGAATGAAGGTAAGGTTAAGGTCATTCGTTACGGTAAGGAGCTTGCTAAGATTATTGACAGTGCAATTACTGGCGATGATGCAGCTGAGTTCGGAGCAGCTAAGGTATTTGACGTTGCTAATGGTAGCACTCTTCGTATTAAGTGCGAACCTCGCACAGGTAATACTGGTAATCGTATGTCAGTAACTTATTCATCTTCTAAGTTCTTGTCTCCTTCTAAGCTCGATATCCCTGAAGAGAAGGTTGTAAGTGTACATAAGGATATTCATGATCTTGCGAAGTTTAACAAGACCAAGACTACAACTGAGCTTCAGCAGTCCCTTGATCAGCACTTCCATTGCATTGAAGATGTAAATACAACAGAAGAGGTTGATGAAGATACTCTTCCAACACCAGTAGCTAAGATCCCTACTAAGGATGCAGCTCTTGAGTCAATCTTTGAAGGTGTTACTGAGGCTCCTAAGCCTACACCTGCTGTAGATGATACAGATGCAAAACTTAAAGAACTACTTGCTGGACTCTAAAATATTAGCCACTATACTCAAATTTATGCCTAGAATCAAAACTAACGCCGATATCCCCGATATTCAGAATACTGTTGACGGGTTCCCTAAGAAGTACATCCCTAAGGTTGGTACCCGTGATGCAACGCTTCCCGTTAAGATCATCCGTAAGGATGGCACTGTTAACGAAGGCTCAGGAAAGTTTAGTATGTATACTGACCTTACATCTGAAAATAAAGGTACGAACATGAGCCGTTATCGTATCCTTATTGAAGAGGTCGTAGCAAAGGATGGTTACTTTGTTCACGAAGTTATTAAGGATCTTCTTCATGAGTGTAAGTCACGACTTAAGTCAGATAATGCTTATGTTAAGATTAAGTTTGACTACTTCCTTAAACGTCAAGCTCCTGTATCAAAGATTGAGTCTCATATGGATTACCGAGCTAATATGGAAGGTAAGCTTGTTGATGGTAAGGAGCGTTTGTACCTAACTGTACACGTCATGTATGCTTCACTCTGTCCTTGCTCTAAGGAGATCAGTGATTACGGAGCTCATAATCAACGATCAGTAGCTGACGTTACCGTTGAGCTTGATGAGTCAAAGGGTATTATGTGGATTGAAGAGATTATTGATATTGTAGAGAAGTGCTCTTCAGCTCCGATTATTAACGCTCTTAAGCGTGTTGACGAAGCTTATCAAACTGAGCTTATGTACGAGAATCCAGTCTTTGTTGAGGATATGGTTCGTAAGGTAGCTGTTGAACTTGATAAGGAGCTTGATAACCGTATTAAGGACTATTCAGTTGTCGTTAATCACTTTGAGTCAATTCATACAGCAGTAGCCGTTGCGGTTATTAATGCTGGTAGGGAGCTAAAGTAATATTATGGCCGTTTCTGAAGAACAATTAGCAGCGGCTATTATGGCCAAAATTACCGGTAACAATCTTAAAAAGATTGATGAGAGTTCTCTTACACCAGTAACCCCAGGTATGAACGCTAATAGACTCGACCCTATGAGTTTTATTAGTCGTAATGTACCTACAGGCCCTACACCTCTTGAGATTCAAGCAATGCAGCAGGCTAATAGAGAAGCTGAAAGGTTGTACCCACTACCTCAAGCAGACCTAGCACCTATCCCTCAAATGCCTCCAACAGCACCGCCACCGAATACTACATATAGTATACCTGCACCAGTGCCTGTATCTCAACCAGCACCTGTTACGTTGTCTGAGTCAATTCTTACTCGAGAAGATATAGTTTCTATTAGAGCTCAGCTAGAAAAAACAAATGCTACGTTAACAAAAATGTCTGGTATGTTAGGAAAAGTATTTGCATCTTTTACAGAAAAGAATAAACTCAATAATAGTGACTAGTACTATTACAGTTAATAAAGAACTTTTTGTACAAAAGTTTTTACTCCCTATTAGTAAATTAGCAGATAATATATCTCTAATTCCTGAAGGTAAAGAACTATACGCCGTTTGTTCCTCCCAGGACGGTAGTATAGTTCTACTTGCCTCTTTAACTCTAGATTTACCAATTGAGGGTATTGTCAAAATTAATTTACCTGATGTTAAAAAATTTGTACGATTACTTGAGTGTATTGAAGATAGCTATATTGAATTAACTATTGAAGACAATCATATAAAGTATCATACACCTAGTTTTAAGTTTAACTATTATTTACTTGAAGATAGTTACATGCAGAGATGCCCAGTTAATCCTACTAAGATTAAAACTCTAAAATACGATTCAGGTTTTATATTACAAAATATTAAATTTAATGAAATTCTTAAAGGCAGTTCTATAGCTACAGATTCAGATAAGCTTTATTTCTATACAAAAAATGATGAAGTATATGCTGAGTTAAATGATTACGAAAGACAGAATATTAATAATCTCACTTATCTTGTAACTGATAAGTTTGTAGGTGAACCTATTAAGAATGCTCTTCCGTTAAATCTTGAAAATGTTCGTATGCTTGCCGGTCTTAAGGCAGCTAGTATATCTGTAAAAATTAATAATACATTAAAGGTAACTCTTTTTGAGGTAACAGATCAAAATGTTAATATAAAGTTTGTTATATCTGCACTTGTAAAATAAAGAGTATACGTATAAATTACTCTATATGTCAAACAAACTAACTACCCTAGGTTATACTCTTAAAAGACTACGTGATAGCGGATACTACGCTCATAGACTCTTTACTGAGTATAGTGAAATAGATCCTCGAGCCTGGACAATAGTTATTGACCCAGGTGTAGCTTCTATCTTTTGTACTTGTTATATTAATGATCCGTATATTGGAGAATCATATTTTGAATTGTTTGACGGAGGTCAGTTTATACCAGGTAGATTGAAGCTTAAGACTAGCTCTCATGAAGTGTTAGTAGAGCATCTAGTTAAGTTTGGTATTAATAATAAGGCACCAGGATACAATGAAAAAGGACAGACAGTTTCCTTACAAGGAAAAGAATAAGTATCTATGTATGTCTACAGACGAGCCAAATAAAAAGAAGATCTCTAAAAAAAGAACTTCTAAAAAATCTATATCTCCAAAGCTTAGTGCTACAGATATAGAACAAGGTGTACCTATAGAGAAAAACCTACATGTTGAGGACGTAATTAAGCAAGCGTTTTTACGCTTCTACGATAATGCCTCTATTAAAGGTTCTAAGGTAAAAGATTTAGAGCATCTTGATGCTATAACTCAAGAGTATTTAGATTCATATATGATCTTAGGTTATGATATAAACGGTGAAAAGGTGTCTATCATGCATGCTGAAAACCCACATGATAGAGATGCTTTAGTTGAACATCTTCGTACTACTCTTCTTAACTTTCTTAATCCTAACGAACGTTAATTGGTTTAAGTACTTACCATGCCTTAAATAAAACGCATGGAAGATGATATCATTGAAAATCCTATAGATGATAAACAGTATTATCGAGGAGATAAAAATGTACCAAAGGAAGACGCTCAATTTGAGTGGACCCCTAAGATGGTTAAGGAGATAAAAAAGTGTAAAGAGGATATTGTACATTTTGCTGAAAGTCATTTCTATATTGTAAACCTTGATAGAGGTAAAGAAAAAATTGATTTATATAAAGCTCAAAAGAGAGCTCTTAAGAGCCTAGCTGATAATAGGTTTGTTAGTGTACTAGCCTCCCGTCAGTGCGGTAAAACAACTATTACCACTATCTATGCTCTTTGGAATACTTGTTTCTATGACGATCAGAGAGTTATTATTGTAGCTAACAAAGAGAGTACTGCTATCAATATTTTTAAACGTATTCGCATGGCCTATGAAATGCTTCCTAACTATTTAAAACCTGGTGTTAAAGAATACGGTAAAACAGGTGTAACCTTTGCGAACGGTTCTAGTATTGGTATTAGTACAACAACAAGTACAGCGGCAAGAGGTGATTCTGCTTCCATTCTTTGTATTGACGAGGCTGCCTTTATCGATCAGAACTTTATGGAGGAATTCTGGAAATCAGTTATTCCTATTATCTCTTCTGGTAAGAAAACAAAAATCTTTATGGTTAGTACTCCAAATGGCACTGGTAATAAGTTCTATGAAATTTATTCAGGAGCTGAAAAAGGAACTAATGGATGGAAGGCTGAACGTATCGACTGGTGGGATGTTCCAGGGAGAGGAGAAAAATGGCGTAAGCAAATGGCCAATACCTTAGGTTCTGATGAAGCCTTTCAACAAGAATTCGGTAACACGTTTTTAGATCCGTATAATTCAGCTGTTGGTGCTTCTGTTATTGAGCGATTTAAAGAAAAGAAAAAGAAACCTATTTGGGATGCTGAAGAAGGTCATTATAAAGTTTATGAAGCTCCTGACCCTAATAAGCTATATGTAATCGGGGTGGACGTAGGAGAGGGTATTGGAAGAGCTGCAACAGTAGCACAAGTTTTAGATATAACTGATTTAAAAGAAATTAAACAAGTAGCTGTTTTTGGTACAAATATTATTGAACCCTATCATTACTCTAATAAACTTGTTATATTAGCTAATCAATGGGGTAACCCCCCACTGTTAGTTGAGAGAAATAATTGTGGCGGTCAAATTATAGATAATCTCTTTCATAAACATTTCTATGAAAAAATAGTTAGTTGTTCAAAACTAGCTAATACAGGCTCATTTTCTAATACTAGACACTTAGGTATATTAAGTCATAATAATCTTAGGTTTGCTGGTGTAGCTAACATGCGTTATTGGGTTAACTTTCTTCAAGTAGTTCATATTAATGATACAGATACTATTCAGGAACTTGAAACGTTTATTAGGTATCCGAACGGTACATATAGAAAGAAAAATGATAATTTTTATGACGATCGAGTGATGGCTTTAGTCTGGGGGTTATTTGCCTTAGAACCTGATATATGTCAGCAATATTTTCAAGTAGATGAATTTGATGAACAAAATAAACCTTTAAAGTTATCTAAAATGTACTATGATGAGGTAAACCCGAGCCAATTTGTTTTAGGAGAGCTATCTACAACAGGTAATGTAACTAATATAGGAGGTGAAACAACAGAAAAATATCAATCATTAATGTCCGATGTTGATATGAACAGGGCTTTAGACAAAGAAGATTATTGGGATCTATTAAATAATGGATGGACTACACTCCATAATTCATGACAACTTCTATTAACCCGACTCAGCAATCTGTTTTAAACGTACCAAGTAAGGATAAGTTTTTACTTGTACTCAACCTTCCCTCTATTTTAAAACAGCAAGCACAAACTGATAGTACTATTAGTTTAGAACCTTTAGAAATAAAAGTGTACGGGACCGTAGTACCAACTATACAAGTACCTTCTAATGAAGTTCGTTTTGGAGGACAATCTCACCATGTATCTAGTTATAGTCGCCCAGCTTACGAGCCTTTAAATGTTAACTTTACTGTTGATAATGGATTTAAAAATTATTGGCTACTTTGGAAATGGTTAGCTCTTTTAAATGACCCTCTAGGTAGCTATTACAACGGTACACCTCTTCAAAATTTACCAAATAATACAAATATACAATCAGGCTCCATAGCAGAATATTGTACTACGTTCTCTATTTTCGGCTTAGATGAATATAATAATCAGGTTATTGAATTTATTTATTATAATGCGTTTATAACTAATTTAGGATCTATAGAATATAGTTATAGAACACCTGAATATATTGAATCTACTGTGCAATTTCAATTCAGTCAATTGAATATCAACCTTCTAAGTTAAAAAAATAATCTGTTAGAGCATAAATAATAATAACAATATGGCACTTTCAATTCAATCACCCGGCGTTCAAATTATTGAAACCGACTTATCGCAGACAGTTACTCTACCAGTAGGTACTAGCGTATATGTTGCAGGTTTCGCTTCTCAAGGTCCTACTGACGAAGTAATACAGATTACTTCGATTTCCGAATTTGAATCAATTTTCGGTACACCGACAAACGCTGCTGAGAGTTATTTTTATTATAATTGCCAAGCTGTTCTTAATTCAAGCGGGAATCTTCTAACTACACGTCTTCCATACGGTTCTGGTAACGGTTTAGGATTTGCTGCTACATATAGTGCCCTTGTTTACCCAGTTGTTTCTGCTTCAACAGGATTTACTATTGGTTCTCCAGTTCACCAGACACTCACTCAGAGCCAGTACTTAGCAATTCAGCAGAGTAACTTTACATGGGGTGTTACCAATCCTGCTACTGTAGGTATCGGTACTCAGAATAATGCAGTACAGATCAACGGTGGTCTTATTGTTCTTAACGACGCTCAAACAGCTGTTGATGAATACAATCAAGGCTATTACGTAAACATTGCAGACAATACAAATTGGGGGCCAACCTCTCCTTACACTGAAGTTATTAACGTCGTTGGTCTTTCTGCTCAAGACACTTTCCAGACAGTACCTCCTTCAAGCTTAGCTTTCACCTTAACAGCCGCTTATGGAACACAAGGTAGTTCAATATCTCAGGTTATTGAATCAGTACCAACATACAACTTTGGTAATGCTAGCTATAATGATTCTCTTGTATTAACACTCTTCAAGATTCGTAAGTCAACTTATCAACCTAACGTTCTCACATATTCGTTAGTAGAGTCTTATATCGGTTCGTTAAATTCTAATCGTACAATTAACGCTCCTACAGGAGGTGCACCTCAGTCCTTCTACTTACAGAATCTTGTTAACAATAATTCTAATAATATAGGTCTTTTTGTTAACCCAACTATTTCAACCTTTACTAATTGGACATCTCTTTCTGGTAGCATTCCAGGACAAACAGTAAGAGTTGCTACTTCAGCAGCAAATCTTTATGCTGAAGGTGTATATAATCCAACATATACAACTAACTCTGAAGTAATCGGTAGTGTCGATCAGAAGATCAGTCGTGCTCTTTCACTTGTTAGTGCACCTGAAACAACAACAGTTGATCTCGTAGTTGACGCTGGTTTATCAACAATATTTGCAAATACCTCTGGTGCCGGTTTAGGTACAAATGGTATACAAAATAATTACTACGACGACACAATTTACGCCGATGTTGCTTCTTTAAGCTCCTACGGTACATCAACTACATTACAGAATTGGAATACAATCTTTAATATATTCAACAACTTCTGTCAAAACACTCGTAAGGATTGTATGTTTATCGCCGATCCTTTAAGGCAGATATTCGTTAACGGTGCTAATACAAAAACATTAGATAACCCTAGCAATAACTTTACATTAAACATCTATAACCCATTACAGAATTCATTAGCTAATGTTGATACAAACTACGCTGCAATTTACGGTAATTGGTTAAAAGTTTATAATGCTTTCTCAAATAACTATATTTGGGTACCAGCTTCAGGATACGCTGCTGCTACATATGCTAATTCCGATGCTGCTTCTCAGCCCTGGTACGCTCCAGCTGGTTTAAATCGCGGACAGTTACAGAACGTAACTGACATTGCTTTTAATCCTAATCAGAAGCAACGTGATTACCTCTATACAATTAGTGTTAACCCGATTGCACTCTTCAACGGTGAAGGTTACGTATTATTTGGTCAAAAGACATTACAGGCTTTACCATCTGCTTTTGATCGTATTAACGTTCGTCGTTTATTCTTAGTACTTGAAAGAGCTACTAATAAGGCTTTAAAATACTTTGTATTTGAGCCTAATACAGTCTTTACACGTACACGTCTCGTAAATACAATTAATCCGTTGTTTGACCTCGCTAAAAATACACAAGGCTTATACGACTACTTGGTTGTTTGCGACACTAGAAACAATCCTCCAGCTGTAATTGATAACAATCAATTAAACGTTGATATCTATATCAAACCAGTTCGTGCTGCAGAGTTTATTTTGGTAAACTTTATAGCTACAACAACAGGTCAAAACTTTAGCGAATTAATCTAATAAATATATAAAATTATGTCACAAACCATCTCCGACTTCTACACATCAGTACAAGCTAACGATTTTGCAAGACAGTTTCAGTTCCGTGTAAACGGTACTTTTGCAAATATCGATTTTGCAGAATCTCAGCTTGTATACATCGAATCTGCAGCTCTTCCAGGAAGAGCTATTAACAACGTTGCAGTTCCTTTTATGGGATTAAACTTCAACGTTCCAGGTACAGCTAGTTACCCAGGTTCAGAAGGCTGGCAGGTTACTTTCCGTTGCGATCAAAATTATAATATTCGTACAGCCTTAGAAAATGCTACTATCGGTACATTCGATGATAGTTCTTCTACAGGTTCATATAATATTGCTGGTCCTGGTAGTACTATCTCACTTGACTTACTCGGTAAATCTCTTGGTGGTCCTGATGGCCCTGTTGTTGTTCGTAGATATAATCTTATAGGTGCTTATATTGTTTCATTAGGAGATATTACATATAATCTCGGAGATAATGGAACAATTGTTACATTCCCTGCAACAATTGCTTATCAATACTGGAGAGTTAGCGCTGGTGGCGGAGCTTTAAACCCTAATACTAACTTTGCAGTAGGTAACGTTTTACCATAGTCTAGATTTTAGCAATAAGTAATATTGCTATATGTCAACTCCAACAGGTGACTCAAGTCTAGGTGGTCAGATACCATACTTTTTAAGTAATTTTTTAAGTAAGCCTGCTAGTGCTTTACCTAAAGGAGCTCAATGGGTATTACATTTTTTAGGTAATGGTTATACAGGTAGTAATAATACGCCTCAGTTAATACCTACAGATGCTATTAAACTTGGTATAAGCTATGAACCTAATGTAGCTAACTCTTGGAAAATACAACAAGCATTAGATTTAGTTACAACAAATGAGTACATAGAAACAAAAGGTTGTTTATTCGTACAAGCTGTACAAATACCAGGTGAGGGCAATCAAGTTAATCCGGAAGGTTTAATGTTTAATGGGTATATTAGAGGTACAATAGGTGCTGGTAGAGAACCTTATAATGGTATGCAGATAGTGTTTCTTGAAACAAATGTTAGTTTTGTTGATAATGTTATTAGACCCTGGACAATTGCTACATCTCATTTAGGTATGATTGCTAGACCTGGAGGAAGTAATTATCGTTGTAATATAGCTGTTTATAAACTCGGTGTTACCGATCAACAGTCCCCGCCAGTTATTTTACAAAAATATACTTTTTACGGAGCTTGTCCTACAACTATTGACGGAGAAGAATATAACTACGCTGTTTCTAATACGCCTACTAATCGTAACACTACATTTACATATTATTATTATACGTTAGACACTATTTACGATGGAGCTGAGTTTTTTATTAATAATAAAAATCCTAATGCTGATAGCAGTAGTAGCACAAGCCCTGATTACGGTAAGATAAAAGCTACTGAATCTATGGTTACACATGTACAGCCACATATACAAGCTACTGAATCTATGGTTACACATGTACAGCCACATATACAAGCTAGTACTCCTTCCTCTGATATAAAACACGGTTCATTAGAAATTCAACCTATAGCTCCTCAAGGAAGTCTTGTAGGAGAAATTTTACAAACAATATCTAATCTTATTATACCATTTAATTTCTTTACTCCTCCTTTAGAAACTTTTATAGTAGCACCAGAAATAATAACACCTAATCCGCCTCCTGTTATAGTACCACCTACAAGTACGGTCTCGAACACATCAAATACTATAATAGCTGATACTGCTGTTACTTCAACAACGACTCCAACAATACAAGCTGATACTGTTGTACAGCCTTCTACAATATCTTCAATACAAGCTAATAACAAATCTGAGACAACAGTAACACCCACTATAATAGCACAAAATGAAACTGCTAATTTAGATAAATTAGCTAAACAAAATATTTTAAATATCGGAGTAACTTCTTCTCCACCAGTAGTAAAACCTATAGTTTTACAAACTATTTCTAGAGCTCAAGCTGAATCCCAAGTAGCTGTAAAAGTATAGAATTTTTAACATACATTATATAAGTTAATAGGTGAGTAGTTTTTTAAGCAAGATTAAAGTAAGTAATAGAATTCTTTATTGTAAAGAGTTAAAAGTAAAACATCATAAGCTTATTTTAAAAAGCCTTTTTGGAGATACTCCTGATTATGAATCAGTTTTTTACAATATAAATAATGTACTTGCTGAACTATCTAATTTAACTTTTGAAGAAATAAACAAGTTTAATATTATTGATTATTTTTTATTATTGTTTGAAATAAGAAGTTTGAGTATAGGTAGTAAAATTGCTGCTGAAACAACTGGAGAAAAAGTTATTAAGTTAACTTTAGATATTAATAAATTCTGTGATTGTTTAAAAAATATTAATATATTAGATTTATTATTACCTGAAACGATTGATGATTATACTTTTAGTTACAAACTACCAACAATATTCGATATAGTTAATATAGATATTTCTTCTCAAGAAACAATATACAATTTATTTGTAAAGTCTTTAGCAGTAAAAGATACTTATATTGATTTTACGCAATGCGATAGTGCTACGTCTATTAAAATTTTAGAATCATTACCAGCTAGAATTACATTCAATCTTAATAAACGATCTCAAAGTATAATAACAAAATTCAATGATATTAATCTTCTTTCTTACTTACCCGGATTAAAAGATAAACAATTAATGTTTAATTTTAACATTGATAATTTAGGTACTATACTCAAATTGCTATTTGGTGAACAATTATTAACACTATATGTCAATATTTTTAATTTATGTAGAATAGGTAATCTAACACCTGAGTATATTGAAAACTGTACACCTGGGGAATATATACTTTTTACAAAAAAAATAGAAGAATTACAACAAATTAATAAAGCATCTCAACTTGAAAATGTGAATATACCTACAAACTCGTTTGGTTACCCTGATATACCTCCTCAAGTATCAAGATCAGAATCTCCTTCTAAAGGTTGATAAGAGCAAGTTCTATTGTTAAATATAGCTATGAATGAGGCTAGTAAAGTTATTGAACTGTTAAAAGAATTAGAATTAAAAACATCATTTACTGTATATATTCCTTCTTTACAAAGAGAGGTACCATTTAAGCAATTAACAACAGAGCAGCTTAAAAGAATACTTAAAACCGCTCTTGTAGCTCCTATCTATAATACAGATTTTATCTTAACGTTTAATAATATTATTCGAGAAAATTGTCTAGATAAATCTATTAACGTAAACACTTTAACCATTTATGATAAAGTTCTTATTACTTATAAAACAAAAATAGTAAGCATATCCCCTGAGTATACATTTAATTTTACTGAAAACGAAATAGGCACATATCTTTTACAAGAAACAAATAAGACAATCGACCTTACTGATATTTTTAATAATTTTATAGATAAAAAAATAGTATTTGAACCTAAAACTATTAGTGATGATAACTGTACGGTTATTTGTAATATCCCGACACTTTTAACAGAAGATAAGTTAGAAAAAGAAATACATAAAGATATCGTATTAGATTTTGATTACGAAAAAGAAATAAACAAAATAATAGGAGAAGCATTTGTTAGTGAAATAACAAAATACGTTATCTCTATTAGTATAGGAGACACTAGTGTCGATTTATTACAAATACCTTTTAAAGATAGAATAAGCATTATTGAAAGCTTACCAATTAATGTCACAGGTGAGATATTAAAATATATAGAAAACTATAAAGAAGCTATTGAACCGCTTCAGTCTTATTTGTTTGTAACAGATAAAGGTTTAACGTTTAAAAAAGATATTCTTTTAGATCCTACGTTCTTTAATATTTAAAACCTAAAACTATCTTCTTAAATAATATAAGGAGATGGACACAAATAAATTATCACCTAAAGTAGAAGCTTTTCTAGAAAAATATCTAGAGGAGTCCTTATTACCTATATTTGTTAAGCATTTTACTAAATCAGTAGAAAGTAGTCTCGCTACAACAAAAAAAGCTTCTCTAGCTGAGCGCTTCAATGAACAAGGAGGTTTATTTGGCATAGCTGGAAACTTGTTAAAAAATTCGTATAACAAGTATAAAGATAAAAAAGCAAATAAAGATATTAATGCTTCAACTGCTACAGAGCAACCTAAAGATGATAACACTTTAAAAACAGTTGATAATACTAATATTAATACTGCTGTTCCTGAGCAAGTAAAAGCAGTTGCAGAACCAGTAGCTACTACTGATGCTCCAAAAGGTAAAAAGCATCTTATTAAAGATGATAATATATCCGTTATGATTGGCGGTATCTCTGTAAAAGGAGTTCAAAATTTAAGAAGATCTTTACCATTAGTTTTTAAACCTATTTTAGATGATTTTTTCAAACGCTTAGGTAGTACAGAATTAAAAACAAATATTAAACAAACAGCTGCAGCTCCCGCTAAAGATGATAGCGGTCAAGATAATGGACTTTTAGGCGCTGCTTGGGACTTTTTCAAAAAGAAAAAAGGTACTGTAGCAGGAGATTTTGCAAGAAATCGTAAAGCAGCTCAATTACGTAAAGCTCGCGCTCTACGTACAACAGAAAATACATTAAAGACAACAGCTACTACAACAAGTAAAGAGGCAGTAGAAGTAGGAGCTAAAACTGTAGGAAAAGAAGCTGTAGAATCAGGAATTAAATCTGTTGGTACTGAAGCTGTAGAATCAGGAATTAAATCTGTTGGTACTGAAGCTGTAGAATCAGGAGCTAAAGTAGCTGCTGAATCTGGAGGTAAAAATGTTTTAAAGCAAGCAACAGGTAAGATAGGTAAAGTAGCTTCTTTAGCTGCTGCAGCTGGAGGCTCAGTAAAAAGTAAAATTGCTGAATCTATAGCTAAAAGAATACCAAAAGCAATGGCAGGGGCTATAGGTAAATCGATACCGTTTTTAGGAGAATTAGTAGGAGCTGGGTTTGCCGTTAGTCGTTTACTAAAAGGGGATTATGTAGGAGCAGGATTAGAGGCAGTCTCAGGTTTAGGTTCAGCTGCTACAGCTATTCCTGCTACTGCACTTTTAACTGCAAAAGATGTTTACGAAGATGCTTATGGTGTTAAACCTGAATCTGATCCTAAGGTAGGAGAAAGATTTACTGAAATAAAAGATGCTACAACCAAAGCTGCAACAGATTTTGTTAAAGGGGTTGGAGAAAAAAATAAACCAAAAGAGGAACCTAAGAAAGATAATAATACAGCAGCTACTGTTACACCAACTACCGGTTCAACACCTACAGAGACTGATGTAACTGCTGCCCCTGTCTCTACCACAAATACACCTCCTGCTTCTACTCCAGACATAGCCGCTACAACTTCTCCTGCTGTACAGCCCTCAGTACCTAGCGTACAGCCAGTTCCTACCCCTACCCCTACTTCACCTACATCAACAGGTACAGATAACGGACATGTGCTTAACGATATATCTGACCATACTAGTAAAACAAACGATCTTTTGGGTGCGTTAACTCAAGCAATAATGAAGCTAGCTCAAAAACCTATGGGAGCAGTTGCTAATAATAGTAGTGTATCTGTAGGAGGACAATCTTCACCTCAACCTTCAGCTTCAGAAATTATGGCTAATAATAGTGACCCTATTAGATCAGTAAGATCAAAATACGGATCTTAAATATTATAGTATATGGCTCAAAGTACATCTCCTTCAGCAATGTTTAATAATGCAAATAGTAACGCAGTTACATCTACTATTGGACCAGCTAAAGATAATGCTAATAATGTTGTTATTAACAATTCAGATCAACCATGGGATGTTGTTAGTAAATATACCTGGACATTAACTCCTCCTTCTTCCCCCGCTATAGCTGAAACTCCTTATATACTTTTAACTGAATATAAAGTAGATGAAGCTTTTATTAAACAACAAATTTCTAATTTTTTAAATAATTCTAAAGATATTATAGGCGATACATATCAAGGAATTAAAAATGTTTTTACATATAAAACAACATATAAAAAAGATCCCGATCCGTTAGCCCCTTATAAATCTTTATATAAAAAAGATCAGTCAACAAAAACTAATAATATATACAAATTTCCTTATTTTGATGATATTAATTTTGAAATTAATACATCTCCTTGGGAATCAATAGATGCTTTAGGATCTGCAGGGAGTATAGGAGGTGAGCTTTCTAAAGTTGCTTTTGGTAAAAATGCAGACAAAGTTAATAATTTTGCAAGCGGTGTTACAAAACTTGGTTCTGCTGCGTTAGCTTTTTCTTCTCCTAAGGTAGGTGTAGCTGATCGTCCTAAACTATGGTCTTCCCATTCTCCAAGAACAATTAATATTAAATTTCCATTGTTTAATACGCAAAGTCCTGATGATTGGGAAAAAAATAGAAACTTATGTAAATTATTAATCAATCAAAATTTATTTCAAAAAATTGATACGGTAAGTAATATACCCCCTGTATTTTACGAATTAGTTATTCCAGGACAACATTACAGTTATGCTTCTGCTGTAAGTAAATTAACTATTAATAATAGAGGAAATATGCGCTCTTTAGTAGATAGTAAAGGACAAGTTTGTGTAGTACCAGACGCTTATGAAGTAAATATGACATTAGAAGATCTTGTTATGCCTAGTCAAAATTTATTCGGAGCAATTGATAGTGTATCTAAACAAGTAACAACATCTATACGAACAGCTCAACAAGCTATAAAAAAATAATATATGAATCAAAATAGTATTCAGACTTTACCTTCTCTAACAGACGAAAATTACGAACAAATTTTTAATGTCTACCAAGATAATAATGGGTATTATTACTATAATTTACTTCAATCGGTAATTATACCAGCTAATTTACCTCCAGGTTTTTATACAAAATATAACGTTGTAAACGGAGATACTTGGCCTTATATATCTTATAAGAATTATAATACTCCTAATCTTTGGTGGGTTATATTAAATTCTAATAATATTATTGATCCTACCTCCATACCTACCCCAGGTACTTCTCTTTATATTTTAGATTCTAATATAGTTTCTCAAATATTAAACAAGATTGCTAATTCTATTAATCAATAAGATGAATGTAGTACAATCAGCTGTTTTTCAGTCAAAATTTAATCAATTAGATTATGAAGTTGAAATTTATTTAGATAACGGTGTTGATCAGTTTCCAATTAACTCTAATGCTATTATCTCTTTAGATATTGAAGAGTCTTTATCAAATTGGCTTGTAGGAGGTACTTTATCTTTTTTATACGACCCAGAAGCAGGTGCAAATGCTTTTAGCAAAGTTACTGGTCAAGTAGCTAACGCTACAACAAACGTTAACGAAAATTCTCTTAAACCTTTTTATGTTTTTAGAAACGATGGAAGTGATTTATTACGTGTTAGGCTAATACCTAAAATACAAAATAAAAATAATGCAGCAGCTAATAGTGATCTACCCGATAATATTGATAAGGTAATGTGGACACTCTCTTATCTTTTCTCTGTTTATGATGCTGAAGATGTAGATAAGCTTCCAGGTATAACAGGCTCAGCGTCGGCAACAATGAAAGGGCTAAAATTATATTTTTGGGATTTTTGGTATCAAAAAATGTCTACAAATACATTAGAGTATTCTACTGGTCTCTCTCCTCTTGCTACTACTGATCAAAATACCCCAGGTACAAATTTCTATAATTCAGCTACCATACCTACTGGTATGGCTATTAAAGAAATTATTGAGCAATCTTTAAGTGATATTAAACAAACAAATAACGCTCAAAATTCATCTACTAATTGGACCACACCATATATTAATTACGACCCTGTAGGAAGTGGTAAAGACTGGGATCAAGGTGGTGGAGAAATATTTTTTACAGCACCTGCAGAGTCAACAGCTGCTGAATGTTTGGATTACGTTTATAGTTATCACGTAAGTGGAGATTTAGACGCTGGAGGTACAACAAATATACCTAGAGATTTTTGTATATTAACTAAAGAAAGAGGTCCTACAGAATTAGATATTGGTTATTTTTCTTTAAAGCCCTTAGCTTCTTATTATGAAAAAGCGGGTAAAACAGAAACTGCTCCAGGTGAATACCAATACGAACATTTTTACTTACAGACATACTCTGATCCAAATAAAAGACCAGGTGCTAAAAAACAGAGAGGTCCTACTGCTATAGGTAATAGTAATAAAGTAGATATGAAATTAATGAAATATAATATGATAACGAATTATCGTTTCGTAGATATATCTGCTCTTACTAACAGTCAACAATTTTGTACAACCCCTGTTTACTCATTTAATTTTAAAAATCGACAATATAAAGTTGAATTTGAAACAAATTCAGTAACAACAGCTAGAACGTTTATAGATAATAATTACATAAACAACTTATACACATCAGGGGGTCAAGGTAGAGCAGCTGAAGGATTATTTTTAGTAACATTAAATCAAGATAAACAGAGTAAAGATATTAAACCGGTTTATTCACTTTATGGAGATAATTCTGTCTTAAGACAAGCAAGCGGTTTACAAAAACTTCTCCGCACAGGTATCTATCAAAACGCCTGTGTACATTTTCGTACCTTAGGGTTACCCTTTAGACGTGTAGGTAGATTTATATCTATTGATAAAACTGAAGGAGTTGAATCTAGCGCATATGCTGATAAATTTTATGGTCAGTGGTTTGTTATTGATATTAAACATATCTTTGAACCAGGTGTTTATTATAATGATATTACCGCTGTAAAGATAAACCGCTTTAAACCTCTTGATCCAATATTTCCTAATACTATATAATGAAAAATTATTTTACTAATATTGATTTAGTTAATGGTGCTTTTGTAGGTATTGTTTATGATGCTAACAGTAACGCTGAAGTTTACAAGACTTCTTCATACGGAGATCATACTCATGCTCTTCAAGATATAAACAACTTTTTACAATCATCTAATACCCCTTTAGATGAGCTTACACCTACTACAAACACTATTCAGTACGTTACTGTCCCAACCCGCAAATGTTGCGGAGGTTAATACAACAACTAAACCAATTAATCTCTTTGTCAACGACGATAGCGTCTTTGTACATATATTCTGATATAACTAAAAGAGTATTACTATTGTCACCAGCACTAAACAATACTTCAAACATTTCCTTTAAAAGCTGTAAGTAATCACCAGAAAACTCTTGCTCTCGTTCAATAACAAACTTACGTAGTTCGGTTAAGTCAACGTTACCTTTAATCTTTTGAACTACCTTTTCAGCAATACCCTTTACCTGATTATCCTTGATAATCAAAGTACCAGTATAAGAGAACTTTTGAATATCATTTATTACACGTCGAAGATCGGGATACCCGCTTCTAACTAGTTCTACCAGTCTATTCTTCTCTTCTTCAGGAACCACGATGTTCTGTTGTTTAAGGACATAGACAACCCTATTTAAAACGCCGTTCAGAGGAGGAGTTAGATTAAAGATCTGACATCTAGATTGAAGAGCAGGTATTACTTTAAATAGATAGTTACAAGTAAAGATAAAACGTGTATTAGTAGAATACTCTTCAATAACATTACGAAGAGCTTTTTGAGAGTCTAATGACAATGCATCACACTCGTCAAAGAGAACTACCTTTAATCTACCATCTAAAGACTTCGTAGAAGAGAAACCAATAACTTTACTTCTAATAGTATCAATACCATTTTCGTCAGAAGCGTTAATATAAAGATACTGACAATCTAAAATATCATTAACAATAATCTTAGCTAAAGAAGTTTTACCTGTTCCAGGACTACCTGCAAAAAGAAGATTAGGAATTTCTTCCTTCTCTTTTAAAGAAGCAAAATAATCCTTCTCTTCTTTATTTAGAACAATATCATCCAGTGTCTTAGGACGATATTTTTCTACCAGTAGCTCTTGGAACATGAAGCTATTATACACTTACTTGCCGCTACTGCCAGTACCCTTATTACCTCGATCTGTAACAGTCACTTCATCTGCAAAAGATGTTTCCATATTAACAAGCGGGTAAAAAGCTATTTGTGCAACCCGATCCCCTTTTTTAAAAGTATAATCTTTATCACTGAAATTATAAATTTGTACGTCTAACGAACCTCTATAACCTGAATCTATTACACCTAAATGAGGTTGTAATTGATGTTTAAATCCTAAGCCGCTTCTAGGTAAAATAAGATACCAATAACCCGGGGTAATATCAGCAACTTGTAATCCTACAGGTACAATACCATGAAGTCGAGAGTAAATAACTGTATCTTCAACACAATATAAATCATACCCGGTATCAGTTTTATGCGCTTTTGTAGGTAGTTGTGCATCATTATGCGTTTTTACAAATTTAATAAAAGGTTTATTATTGTTAACAATGCCTACCGAGGTAGAATAAGTATTATAAGATGAAAGCATATACGTACATTATAGTTAGAATTAATAAATTGCCAGGTCCAAAATTTTATTTCGGTTATAAAACAATTAAAAAAGATAACGGGCACTACTACGGTAGTAGTAAATACCTTAAAGAAGATATACAAAAATACGGTATACAATGTTTTAAAAAACCTGTTGTTCACTATTATGAAACAGAAAAAGAAGCTCTCGAGGCTGAAGAAAAATATCTATACAAAGTTAATGCGTCTAAGAATCCTAATTTTTATAACCGTATTAATGGCAACGCTAAATGGACAACAGTAAATACGGTATATTCACCTGAACAATATAAAAAATCTCACTACAAAATTTTTTTAAAAGGCGATCAACGAACAGAAGCTCAAAAAAAAGGTGCAAAAACAAAATACAAAAAAGGAAGATCTGCTGAAAGGATCAACGCCGATAAAGAGCATAGTGAAAGAATGAAAGGTAGAAGATTGCCTGAAATAGCTCTTATACGCTCTAGAGAGACACAATTAAAAAATCGCGATCTAATTAATGAAAAATTAAGAAAACAGTGTTTAGGTAAAACAAAAGAAAACAATGAAGGTCGAAAAATTACTTCTGAAAAATTAAAAGGTAATCAAAATGGTCGCAAAGGAGATCTAAAACTTGCAAATATGACTGAGCAAGAATTTACAAACTTTCTAGCAACGAAGAGTCAACATCCAAACGTACAACAAATGCTTAAAACAAGAAGAAACAACGCTTTAACTTTTTTACAAACAGGTGTATGGGGTACATACAAGAGACGTAAAGTTTCTATTCGTTGATAAGCTGACGACCAGTATACTCTCCCTGCTTTACTTCTCCAATAGGAGTCTGTCCAGGCTTAACGGCGTTAGCTTGAAGCCAGGCAATGAGTGCGTCAGTCTTTTCCCTAGGAACAATAAAAGTTCCGTACATAGTATTTACAGTAATTTCCATATACTATATATTATCTTATAGTTTAAGATTTTCAACTACCAGCTTAAGTATTGTAATGTCAGACAACTTAGATACATTGTTAAATGAATTATCTTCATTTGAACTTCCTGTAAGTACCCCAAAACCAGAAGTACCCGCTATGGAAGTTAATGATGAAAACATTAACGATTACATTCTTAAAAGAACTACTCAATTAATTGATACAAGTATTACCGCTGTTGATGATATTAAGGATTATATTATCCAAGGTCAGAACCCCGATGAAATAGCTGCTTTATCCGAACTCATTAATGCTGCTACTAAAAGTATAGAAGCCTTAAACAGAATTAACCTCCTTAATAAGAAAGGTAAAATTGATAAAGAATTAAAAGAAATGGATCTAAAAAATAGAAAAGAAGTAGCAGGTATGCTTCCAGGTAATAATGTTGTTAACAACAATTTAATAGTAGCGTCGAGAGAAGAGATATTTAAACAACTTCTAAATGAACCAGAACCTATAGAAATACTTGATTCTGTTGTTATAGAAGAAAAAGAAGATAAATAATTTATATGGCGCAACAAATTACAAATGCCGGATTAACTTTCAATTATTTACAACCTAACGATTGTATAGGAGATTCCTTAGGTTTTTTTAATGCCAATTTAACTAATTTAATAACATTAGTTAATAATTTATCATCTAATTTATATACTGTTACTAGTAATATTTCTGCAGCAGTACCTGCTTCAACCACTGTTGCTAAAGCTTGGGGTGTATTTAACGGTACAATTGCAAGTGGTTTAATAAATGGTTATCAAGTTACAAGTGTTACAAAAACAGCTACAGGGGTATACAATGTATTATTAAGTGTTACATTACCAAATACTAATTATGCAGTCGTAGGTACAGGTTCACCAAACTGTATTTTAACAGTATCAAATCAAGGAACAAATTCATTTCAGATTAATACTGTAAATACAGCAGGTACCGCTACTAATTACAATCCTGCTAGTTTTGTTGTTTATAGCTCTTAAGCTTCACAGCTCTTACAATCGTTAATTGATCGAGCAAGCATCTGACTTGGATTAGCTGAACGCTGATAGTAGAGAGCTTTAATTCCTTGTTCCCAAGCAAAGATATAAAGTTCATTAGCTTCCTTAGGCTTAGTATCAGGAGGAATCATTACATTTAATGACTGACCTTGATCGATAAACTTCTGACGTTGAGCTGCCTGAATGATAATCTCCTTCTGAGAAATCTCACCAAACGTTTTAAAGACATCTTTTTCGTCTTGAGTTAAGAAATCTAAGTGCTGAACAGAACCTCCTTTCATAAGGATACTCTTCCAAGTTTCATCATCATGCTTACCTTTATCTTTTAGTAATTGTTTGAGATAAGGATTACGATACGTAAACTTACCCTTAGCTAAATCCTTAACATAGTAGTTAGAGTTCTGAGGCTCGATAGAAGGACTAACTTGACCAAGAATAAACGAACTAGATGTGGTTGGAGCTACAGCTAAGGTAGTTGTATTACGACGACCATAACCTTTCAGTAAAGGTGGTTCTCCTAGCATATCAGCTAATGTTGCTGAAGCCTTATCAGCATGTTCACGAATAAACTTCCAAACTTGTGTGTTAAGAAGTTTAGCTTCCATTGATTCAAAGCCAATCATCTTTGATTGAAGTAATGAATGCCATCCAAGAACACCAACACCAAGAGCTCGTTGATTAATGGCAAACTTCCGAGGTGCATCCATAAACTTCATACCTTCAGTCTTATCGATAAACTCAGTCATGACTGCATCTAAGAAAAATACTAAGAACTCAACAGCGTCAGTATTCTTCCACTCTTCCCATCGTTCAAGATTCATAGAAGATAAATCACAAACAAATGACTCATCTGGTCCATTAGAGAGCATAATCTCTGAACATAGATTAGAATGATTAATCTTAAGACCTTTATCCTTATAAACTTGAGGAGCCTGATTATTAGCATTATCAGAAAAAAAGATATAGGGATAACCTGATTCAAAACGCTTCTTAATAATTAACCCCCAAGTCTTACGCTTATCTTTATCTCCTTCAGTCATAGACTTCATCCATTCATCTGACACACAGACTCCGATTGAAAGGTCCTGAATAGAATCTCCTTCACCTTTTATCTTTAAGAACTCTTCAATGTCAGGATGATCAATAGGAAGGTAGGCAGCAAATGAACCTCGACGAACATTGCCTTGAGAAATATAATTCGTAAGAGAATCAAATACTGTTAACTGATGATGAACCCCTGTTGCTTCACCTCCTGAAGAGATAGGTGTACCTCTAGGACGAATAGCTCCAAAGTAACCAGATGTACCTCCACCAACTTTTGACATAACCCCTACCTCAGCAATTTTATAGAGAATATCATCCATGTTATCAGGAACATATGAACCGAAGCAAGAAATAGGTAGACCACGTTTACGTCCGAAGTTTGACCAAATAGGAGAGCTAAGAGAATAGTACCCCTTATGCATATACTCTTCAAACTTTACTGCAAAGCCTTTAAGCTTAAGAAGCTTTTCAGCAGCCTTTGCAATATCAGTTATTCTTTGTTCGGCAGTTTCTCCTTCTAAAAGGTAACCACGTTCTAAAAATTTCCTAGAATCCTTATTAAGCCAATAGATGTGTTCTGTCATATAAAATTAAAATAAATCGTCTTCAGAGAATGATTGATTCTTCTTAGCGTACTCGACCGGACGAGCATAAAAAAAGTCGGTCATATTGTTACCGTGTAATTCCTCTGTAAACCACATTGTAGCTTTAAGAATTTCTTTATCAACGTCAAAAGCTTTTTTAAACCCGATACCTGCTAAAGATTCATTAATTCGATCTTTGATAAACTCTTTAAGGATAGGAGCTGATAGTCCTTCTTCCTTAATACCGTTTACCATCCAATCAACAATCTTAGCTTCAGACTCAAAGGCCATTTGAGCTTCATGAAGAATACGCTCTTCAAGCTCTGCATCAAAGAGCTCAGGATATTCATCTCTAATTGTATTAATAATCTTCGTACCAACAATACCGTGAATGTTCTCTTCGTTACGAGTGTACTTGACCTGCTGATCGGTATCCTTAAGAACATTCTTAAAACGTGCAAACCAATTGATAACATAGAACTGACTAAAGAGAGATACGTTTTCAACAAAGAGAGTAAAAAGAATGAGTGCGTAAAGATACTGTTTCTTAGAATCCTTATAGAACTTATGAGTGTACTTACGAAGATACTTTACTCTACCTTCAATCCAATCAAGCTTAAGGTTTTCCTCGAATACATTCTCCAGTCCAAGAACAGAAATAAGTCTTTCATAGGCATTGTTATGAATAACTTCGACATTAGCCATAACATATCCAAGATCTTGAAAGCAAGGCTGAGGAAGATTCTCACCTAATTTAGCCCAGAAGGTTTTTACAGCGATCTCAATTTGACCGATAGCAGACAAAGTACGAATAATAATCTCTCTTTCCTGATCTGTTAAATTAACTTTAAACTGTTGAACATCAGACTTAAAAGAAAATTCTTTATCAGTCCAGAATCCGTTATGCATTGCTTCAATGAACTCATCTGTCCATTTATAATTGTTTGGTTTGCGGCTAATTTGTTCGTCGAAGATCATATTTTTTGTTTATTTAATTGGTTGCGGTACATAGTTCGAGTGTGATTATTGTAGTGAGGTTTTAGCACTTTTCTACCTTTTAAGTGCTTTTTGTGATACGTTTATTCTTTGGAAGATCTTTCCAATGATCGTTTTTATTATTCCACTGTCTTCCCCCAGGAAGTTTAATATTTTTGCCGTTCAAATTAACTTCGGCTTTAAATTCATTTGTTTCTTTTGTTTTTACCTTTTTAGGCTTAATATTAACATCGTTGTCATATTTAACACTATCAGGTACAGGACCACGATTAATACCATCATCTTGAATTTCTAAAGCTTCAATAGGAACTGTCATCGGGTTACGATAAAGACCAGGGGCGTATTCGATGATAACATCAACATAGATGTTATCAGGTGCTTCAGTTCCACCCATATAGTTCTGAGTTGTTGTTGGATAAATACTCTTAACAGCTGAAACTCTTAAGTTAAGATCAAATTTAGGATGCATACAAGCCTGTATCATCTCAATAAAGTTACTAGCCTTTTGCTTAAAAAAGTCAAGCTTTAAACAATCATCGCGAAAACGTACGCGATCACCGATTACAAACCCGCCTTGTTGATAGCGTTCCATTATACCTTCAAGTACTAAATTAAACTGTGTATCCATATTTGTGATATTATTTAAGCAACTCCTCCCCTAAATAATAGTATAAATGGCTATTAAAATTACAGAACTAAAAACAATAGCTGATATATATAATACAAATCAGTATGTTTATAAAGATTTATATTTAGATATACAGCAAAATCAATATGTTTTACCCGGTTTCAATCCTTCAAGGCCAGGTGCTGATATTCAAGCTAGTTATGACGATCGTGCTATATCTAACTCTTTAACAAATCTTTTTAATACTTTACCCGGACAACGTTTTTTATTCCCTGAATACGGCCTAAATTTAAAACGTTATTTGTTTGAACAAATTACTGAATATAACGCTCAACTTATAGGTAGAAAAATATTTGATACAATTACGCTCTATGAATCTAGAGTAACACCATTAAATGTTAATGTAGTAGCTGATCCTGACAGTAATTTATACATAATTACTATCGTAGTCTTAATACCAATTTACAATGCAAATATAAGTTTGTATTATAATTTTGATATAACTCAGCAAAAATTTATCAATATAACAAATAACTAATAAAATATGGCAAATATTACTCCTCAAACACAATTTAATAATTTTGATATTCCTCAAGGAGGTTATGTTTCTTTTGATGCAATGTCTCTTCGTCAGCTTATTATTAATAGGCTTAACACACAGAACGTTTTTACAGATCAAAATTTCATTGGTTCTAATTTATCTTGTATTATTGATATCGTTGCTTATTCCTACAATACCTTAATTTACTATTTAAATAAAACATCTAACGAATCTATGTTTTCTGAAGCCCAGCTTTATGAAAATATTAATCGTATTGTTAAGCTTATTGATTATTCACCAGTTGGTAATCAAACTTCAACGTTATCTTTCACCTGTACAGCGTCTCAATTAAATCAAGGTGTTTACACTATACCTCTTTATTCCTATATACCTACTAACGGTATTAATTTTTCATTTAATAAGAATGTATCTTTCAATAAGTCTCTTAATCAAACAGCAGAAGAATTAACTAATTTTGAAAATTCAACTCTTTTATATGAAGGTAAGTATGTTGAATACCCTGTATATACAGCGGCAGGAGATGAAAATGAAGTTTTAATAGTTAATCCAGGAAAAAATATTATTGATCACTTTAATATAGATGTTTACGTTAAACCGGTAGCTACAGGTACTTGGTTACAGTATACATCTAGTCCTAATTTGTTTTTAGAAAACGGATCAGCTACAAAGTATCAAATTCGTTTAAACGAAAAAGGCTACTACGAAATAACTTTCGGTAACAATATTAACGGTCTTCGTTTACAAACAGGTGATCAAGTAGCAGTTTACTATTTAGCTTCTGATGGAGCTACTGGACAAGTAGGACCAGGTACTCTTAATCCTAAAACATCCACTATAACATTGTTTAATACCACTCAATATAATCAAATAATAAATGATGTTTTTGTTAAACAATATCAGTATCTAACTACCGCTCAATTACAAAATATTAATTTTACAAATAGTACAAATTCAACAATATTTAATCCGCCTGAAACTGTACAGTCAATACAAAATAACGCACCAGCAAATTATAGAAGTCAAAACCGTCTTGTAACTACGCAAGATTATGTAACATATGTAAAAACAAATTTTGGTAATCTTATTGCAGATATTAAGTGTGTTAATAACAATGATTACATTGCCGGGTATATGCAGTATTTTTATAATTTAGGTATTACAAATCCACAAATTACCGATCGAGCATTATTCAATCAGGTAACTTATTCTGATGCTTGCAACTTTAATAACGTGTACGTTATTGTTGTACCTAAGTCAAACGCATTTGTACCAAATTACATACTACCAGCTCAAAAGCAACTAATTAGCTCTTCAATTAATA
>Ga0164296_1000220_pt1 | contig 73229 bp, 91 predicted proteins | sample GEODES057metaG_FD_113533 | JGI IMG/M metagenome (GOLD analysis project Ga0164296, IMG submission 113533) | Dystrophic lake water microbial communities from Trout Bog Lake, Wisconsin, USA - GEODES057 metaG | ecosystem: Environmental > Aquatic > Freshwater > Lake | place: USA: Trout Bog Lake...
CCTCCCGCAGGATGCGGATGATCTGCTCGGTCGTGTGATGTGTCTTCTTCATGATGGTTTTCCTTTCGTTACCCGAAAACCATCCCACCCACAATGGCCTAGTTCAGAGGGGCCCAATCACATCTGTGAAAATCTGTGGCTAGGCCTTCGGCGGGGCGGTGCTTTTGCGTTCCACGAACTCGGCGGCGAGGCGCTTCAACTGGATGGTTTCGCCGCGAATCAGTTTCAGCATCGTTTCCATCGCCGTGACGCCGAGCCGGTATTTCGGCTGGCTGACGGTGGTGAGCGGCACGCGATAATGTTCCGCCGTCAAAATGTTGCCAAAGCCGACGATGGAAATGTCTTCGGGAATTTTGATGCCCTGTTGCATCAACGTATCGGCGCAGCCGATGGCCACGAGATCGCTCACGGCCATGATGGCGGTCGGTTCAACGCCTTCGTTGAGCATCTGCAACGCGGCTTTCGTGCCGTCTTCGATGGTGTTGCCGGACTGAAAAACCAGTTTGTCGTCCACCTCGATATTCGCTTCGCGCAGCGCGCGGCGAAAACCCTCGAACCGTTCGTGCGCCCACGGCGCAGCGGGCGGGCCAGTGAGATAGGCAATTTTTTTGTGCCCAAGGCCGATGAGATGTTTCGTGGCATTGTAGCTGGCGACGAGTTCTTCGATCTCGATGGCGGGAAAAGTTTTGCAGAACGGTGCGGGTGAACCGAGTAAAACGGTGGGCGTGTTGCGCGCGATAATTTCCTGATAAATTCGCGCTTCAGCTTCGAAGCGATAAACGGGAACGATGAACAGTCCGTCCACACGGCGCGACAGCAGACGGCGCAGACAGGAGTCTTCGCGTTCCGGTTTGTTGTAGGTGTGACAGAGTAGTAGGTCGTAGCCGAGTTCGTGGGCGCGTTCCTCGATGGCAAAAACGATGCGCGCGTAAATGGGATTTGTCGTGGACGGAATGACGAGGCCGAACAGTTTGGTCGTCTTGGTGCGGAGACCTTGCGCGCTGGAATCGGGCACATAGCCCATGTCGGCGGCGATTTTTTTGATTTTAGCTTTAGTGCCTGCAGAGACATCCGGCTCGTCGCGCAAGGCTTTCGAGACGGTCATCACGGAGACACCAACGATTTGGGCAATGTCTTTTAAGCGAACCATGTTTTAAAGATATGTTCCGCGCCAATGTAATTTTCGGCGCAAGGCTTCAAGAAAGGAACTGTTGGCCAGCCGTAGGAGTCGCACGGAATGGCGGCTGCGGCGAATGGTGATTTCGTCGTTCGCGTCGAGTTCGCCGACAATCTGGCCGTCGGCATTGAGAAACGCCGCGGGCACGGTGTTGATGGCTTTCACGCGAATCGTCGCGGACAGCGGCAAAATAATGGAGCGATTGGAAAGCGCGTGCGGACAAATCGGCGTGAGCGCGAAGACATCTGCGGTCGGTAAAACGATCGCGCCGCCAGCCGCAAGCGAATATGCCGTCGAGCCGGTTGGTGAACTGACAATCAACCCGTCGCAGCGATAACGCGTGACAAGATCGCCATTTACGGTCACGTCGAGCGCGATGAGGCGTGACACCGCGCCGCGCGTGACCACGATGTCGTTGAGAGCGGTGGCGCTAAGTTTTTTTCCGTGGCAGACGCCGCCGGCCTCGATGAGTGCGCGGGTTTCAAATTTGAATTCGCCCGCCCAGACCAGTTTCAGTGCGTCGGCAAGTTTGTCCGATGGAACCGCCGTGAGAAAACCGAGGCCGCCGATGTTGACGCCGAGCATGGGCGTGGTGGAACTGGCAATCTGCCGCGCCGTGTGGAGCATCGTGCCGTCGCCGCCAAAAACGAGAATCAAATCCACTTCGTGCGCGAGCGCCGCGGCGTTGGTCGTCGTCGGGCATTTCAACTTGGCAAGTTTCGCGGTGATTTCGTCGCAGATAATTTTGCGGCCAGTGCGTTGGATGAGGCGGGCGGCGGCGCGGACGCTGGCGGCGCAGGCGGATTTTTCCGCGTTGCCGACGAGGCCGATGCGTTGGAAATGGTCAGCGGACTTTTTCAATCAGTGTTTCTCGATGAGCGCCAGAAACTCTTTGTTGCCGGCAGGGCCGAGCAAGGGAGATTCAACCACACCACGCCAGCAAAGGCCAGCCTGCGCGGATACAAATTCTTGCAGCTCCGCCAGCACACGGTCGTGGATGGCGGAATCAGTGATGACGCCGCGGCCTTTGTCCGCTTCCTCTTTACCGGCTTCAAACTGCGGTTTGATGAGCGCGACAATTTTTCCATCCGCTTTGAGCAACGGCACGGCGGGCGGCAGAATTTTCTTGAGCGAAATGAAGGAGCAATCTACGACGAGCAAATCCGCGGGCGTAGGAAAGTTTTCTGGTTTGAGAAACCGCGCGTTGGTTTTTTCCATGACGACGACGCGCGGGTCGCTGCGCAGTTTCCAGGCGAGCTGGCCTTGCCCGACGTCCACGGCGAAAACTTTTTTCGCGCCGCGCTGCAAGAGGCAATCGGTGAAACCGCCGGTGGAGGCGCCAAGGTCGAACGCGGTCAAGTCGGCGACGTTCAGTTGAAAATGTTCCAGCGCGTGTTCCAGTTTGTGGCCGCCGCGCGAAACAAATTTCTCCGGCGTGTCCACGGTGATTTCGTCAGCGGGCTTGATGCTGTCGCTGGCTTTTTTGGCGGGATGACCGTTGACGCGGACGGCGCCGGCGAGCACGAGACGTTTGGCACGTTCGCGGCTGTCGCAGAGGGCGCGTTCGACGAGCGCTTGATCCAAGCGGGTCACAAATCAGAACCGGGTGCCGCTGGTGAAGACGCGGTTTTGGATTTCGCGGAAGCTGTGGAGGAAAACGTCGTTGTCGGCAACGGCTTTTTCCACGAGCTGCTTCATCAGGAAAAGTTCGGAGCTGTTGATGACGGCGTGGACGCTGTTCTTGAACGCTTCCATCGGCGTGAACGTCTGGAACGAATCGCCGACGAGCAAAACGGTCGCGTGCCGGCGTTGGTTGACGGGCATTTCCTGTAGGGCTTTGAGCGTGAGATTTTCGTCCGGCGTGTTCGCGCCAAACAGTTCTTCGACAATGACGACTTGATAACGCGCCTGACTGAAGCGAATGAGGAAATCGCTGTGGGTCGCGGCGGTGTGAACTTTGTAACCGAGTTCGTTCAGCGCAGCCTTGCAGGTATCCAGCCATTCCGGCGTAGAAAAAGCAATCAACGCGGGTTTGTCTTCACTGCCGACAAAATCAAAGGTGCCAATCATTTTATTTTCAATACAGGTGGTGCGGGTGTGCCATCGCCGCCGGGTCCCTTGAGATTTTTCATGCGGAGCGTGTTGGCGCTGGCACTCATTTCGCCACGGGATTTTTTGATGTTATCAATGCCGCGCGAAACGACGCTGCGTTTGGTGCAATAGAGCAGGGCGGTTTCCTCGGTGATGATGCCGGCTTCGTAGGCATCGTGACAGGCATTATCAAACGTGCGCCAGCCAAAGGGATAATTCGCCTCAATGATCTCGTAAAAAGTTTTGCCTTCGCTTTCGCCGAGGCGGATGGTTTCCTGCGTGCGCAAATTAGTTCCCATCAATTCAATCAACGCGTAACGTCCGCCGCCAATTCTGGGCGCGAGTCGCTGGCTGGCAATCCAGCGCAACGAATCGGAAAGCCGCGAACGAATCTGTTCCTGTTCATCCGCCTCAAACATACCAAGAATACGGTTGATGGTCTCGCCAGCGTTGATGGTGTGCAGCGTGCTTAAAACCAAATGGCCGGTTTCCGCCGCGCTCAAAGCGATTTTCACTGTGTCGCGGTCGCGCATTTCGCCGACGAGAATCACCTTCGGTGCCTGCCGCAACGCGGCGCGCAGACCGTTGGCGTAAGTATCAAAATCCAGTCCCAACTCGCGTTGGTTAAACGTCGCCATCTGATGTTTGTGCAAATACTCGACCGGATCTTCGAGCGTGACGATGTGCACCGGCTTGGTGCGATTAATTTCGTCTAGAATGGCCGCCAGCGTGGTGGATTTGCCGGAGCCGGTTGCGCCGGTAATCAGCACTAGACCGGTTTTTTCCTTGGGAATTTCCGTGAAGATTTCTGGGAACTTCAGCTGTTGCAACGTCGGCACCGATGCATTTAATTGCCGGCACACGATGGAAAAACTGCCGCGTTGCGAAAAAATGTTAACGCGAAAACGCGCCTTGTCCGAAAGTGAATACGATGCGTCGCATGAGCCGTGACGCAGCAAATCCTCAATGTGCCAGAGATTATCACCGATGATGTTCATCGCGATGGTCTCGATTTGGAACGGCGTCAGTTTCTCGATTGTCGGGTCAAGCACGACCGGTTTTAATTCGCCGTAGGCTTCCACTTGCGGCGGACGATCCACGGTGAATAGCAAATCAGAAACTTCCGGCTGCGAAGCCAGCATCGTTGTCAGAATCTGGTCAAACTCCGGGCGGCGCATAAAAAATTAAACCGTATCGTCGTCGTCCGGCGGGTGCGAGAGCAGCGCGCGAAATTTTTTCTTATCGAGCGCCTTGTCGTAAGCGTCTTCCGGCGTGATGCGTTTCATGCGGACGTGCTCCATGATGTGGTCATCTAGCTGCTGGTTGCCGTATTTTTTGCCGACTTGAATCATGCCTTGGATTTGATGCGTCTTGCCTTCGCGCACGAGGTTCGCCACCGCGGTGTTGAACACCAAAACTTCAAACGCCGCCACACGGCCTTTTTTATCCGAACGCTTGAATAAGGTTTGCGCCACGACGCCTTTCAACGCTTCGGAAAGCGTCTGCCGAATCTTGTTTTGTTGGTCCGCCGGGAAAACGTCAATGATACGATCAACCGTCTTGGCCGCGCTCTGCGTGTGCAGCGTGCCGAAGACCAAGTGACCCGTCGCCGCCGCCGTGATGGCCATTTCGATGGTTTCCAAATCGCGCATTTCACCGACGAGAATGATGTCTGGATCTTCGCGCAACGCGCCGCGCAAACCCGATGCGAACGACTTTGTATGCACCCCGACTTCGCGATGATTCACGAGACAGTTTTTGCTCTCGTGCACAAATTCAATCGGATCTTCCAGCGTGATGATGTGATCTTTGCGATTGCGATTACAGTAATCAACGACCGCCGCGAGCGTTGTGGATTTACCGGAACCAGTTGGACCAGTCACGACAACCAGACCGCGATGCAGCATCGCAAATTTTTTGAAGACAGCCGGTAACGGCGCTTCCAATTTTTCAAAATCTTCAAACGACAGCACGCGACTGGGAATCGGGCGGAACACAGCGCTCACGCCGTTTTTCTGGTTGAAGAAATTGACACGAAAGCGGGAGATGTTTGGAATCTCGTAGCCGAAGTCCACATCGCCCGTTTCTTCAAACTGTTTAATTTTGTAATCCGGCGCGATTTCGTAGAGCATCGCTTTGAGCGTATCGTTTTCGAGCGGCGGATAATCCACGCGTTGTAGCTCACCGTGGATACGCATCATCGGCGGGTTACCCGAAGCCATATGAAGGTCGGAAGCCTTCTGTTCAAACATCAGGTTGAAAAATGCGTCAATTTTAGCCATAAGTCCTCTCTCGTAAAACGACACTAGCCAAAGCCATGCTGCACTGCAAGCAATGAAAATGCCGACTGACGTCATACGCGAAGAAATTCTCAAAAGCGGTGCAATTCCCTTTGCGCGCTTCATGGAATTGGCGCTTTACTGTCCCGAAACCGGCTATTACGAGACAAATAAAGACAATGTCGGACGCGCGGGCGACTTCATCACCAGCGTCAGCACCGGGAGCATGTTTGGTGAACTGCTGGCGTTTCAATTTTCGGAATGGCTGGAGGAAATGCGGAGCGCAAATTGTGAATTACGGATTGTCGAAGCAGGCGCGCATGATGGAAAACTGGCGTTGGACATTTTGAATTGGCTGAAAAACCACCGGCCAAAACTTTTTTCCGAAATCAATTACTGCATCGTCGAACCGTCTTTATGCCGACAGGATTGGCAGCGGAAAACATTGAAGGATTTTTCAAACGTCCACTGGTTCACAGATTTTGAAAACTTAAAATTAAAAACTAAAAATTCGAAACTCACCGGCGTGCTGTTCGGCAACGAACTGCTCGACGCCTTTCCCGTCCGCCGGTTCGGCTGGGATGCGCAAAATAAAAAATGGTTCGAGTGGGGTGTCATGCAGGATGGCGAAAAATTTGTTTGGACGAAAATTTCGCTGGCAGATCTGCCGCCTGCCATCTGCCATCTGCCATCTGCGCTTCTGGACGTGTTGCCCGATAATTATACCGTCGAAATTTCACCCGCTGCAGAAAGTTGGTGGCGCGAAGCCTCTGGAATTTTGGCGCAAGGCAAATTGCTGGCGATTGATTACGGATTCAATGCGGACGAACAATTTTCACCCGCGCGCGTGAATGGAACGCTGCGCGCCTATCATCGCCATCGCTTCGCGGACGATTTGCTGGCGCAACCGGGCGAACAAGATTTGACCGCGCACGTTAATTTCTCCGCCATCCAAAAAGTCGGTGAGGAAGCAGGATTGCGGACCGAAAAATTTTGCAGCCAGCCGCAATTTCTAACGCACATTTTGCAGCGAGCCGTGGTGAAAAAAACCTTTGTCAATTTGGACGCAAAGCAGGTCCGCCAGTTCCAGACGCTCACGCATCCTGACCATCTGGGGCGTGCCTTTCGTGTGCTGGTGCAATCGCGCGCGTGACGTCAGCATATATTTTATGGGTGCATTTTCCGTCAGTATTGAAAAAGAAAATCAGCTCGCGTTGCGCATGGCCGCGCTTGGCGTGCGCGAGGCGGAGATCGAAGAAAGTTTTGTGCGCTCCGGTGGTCACGGCGGTCAGAACGTGAACAAAGTTTCCACGTGCGTCATGTTAGTTCATCGTCCGACCGGCGTGTCGGTGAAATGTCAGGCGACGCGTCAGCAGGGATTGAATCGTTTCATCGCGCGGCGTTTGTTGCTCGATAAAATCGAGGAACGAAAAAATGGTTTTGTCGCCGCGCAACGTGCGGAGATTGAAAAAATCCGTCGACAAAAGCGGAAACGTTCACGTCGCGCTAAAAATAAAATGCTCGCAGACAAATCGCACCATTCCGTCAAAAAAGCTGCGCGCCGCTCGGTCTCGCGGGAGTAAAGATAATCGGAGATATGATGCCGATAATGTTCAGCCATCTGTTACGTTGGCGTTCTATTAACATAATGATCGAGAACGCCGACAGCTTGGAATATCTCACGGTTGACAATCATTGGACAAAAATCGCTGCTGAAGGAAAACATTTTCCACGCACCGGCGCGGCGTTTGACGTGGCGAAAAAAGAGGCAATCGGCAAGTTCAACATCGTCGGCTACGTTTCTGAAACACGGCAGTTCATCAATTTGAACCATGGGCGTGGTCGTGGCCTGTCGGAAGTGTCGGCGGCTTGAGTTTGGAATTGTGTCCCGCCGGTTAATTCAGGCTGGACACACGGTTTGATTATGCTTTGATGAAGCATCCCTTAATCAGAAGAGAAACCGTTATGCCGATGAATTTTTTAGGCAAGGTGTTATTTCCGCGCCTCGCTCCGTGGCAACGCAAGAAGCAAACTAAAATTATGCTTTGGGTTGTGTTCTCCACCATCATGCTGGCGATTTGCATCGTCGCCATCATGTTTTTTCAAAACTCCAAAAGATAGCGCGCCACTTGCGCCTGTCGCTTAGACGACCGCTTCTTGCTCTTCGACCGCGGATTTTTTCAATTCATCCAGCGCGCGAAAGCGGCTCGCGGCGAATCCGGCTTCCACGCCAAGATTATTCGTCGGATTGTAAAGGCCCACGAGCAAGAGCGAGGATTCGAGGACGCGGCGCATGTCCATGATGAGTTCGTCCGCGCGCACGCCTACGCGCACGGCGCGGACGACATAGACCGTTTCCAGAACAGGCAATTGCAAGTAGAGTTGCTTGACCGTCTCCGGCCATTTGTCATCTACCAAAACAACTTTTTGTCCGACGCTGAACATGATACTTATTAATATGGCAGCGGAAATTTCGCCGTCAACTCGCGCACGCGATCACGAACTTTGTGCGCGGCCTCAACGTTTTGATGTCCATCAACACTTCGGAAATCATGTCGGCGATCGCCGCCATCTCCGCTTCCTTCATGCCGCGAGTGGTGCACGCCGGTGTGCCGAGACGAATGCCGCTGGCTTGGAACGGTGAGCGCGTTTCGAACGGAATCGTATTTTTGTTGGTCGTGATGCCGGCCTCGTCCAAAGCAATCTGGCAATCTTTGCCGGTAATGCCTTTCGCGCCGACGTCCACGAGCATCAAGTGATTGTCCGTGCCGCCGCTGACGAGGCGATAACCATTGCGCTTCATGCCGTCCGCGAGCGCCGCGGCGTTCTTCACGATTTGTTGCTGATAGGTTTTGAAACTCGGTTGCAGCGCTTCGTGGAAGCAAACCGCCTTGGCCGCGATGACGTGTTCCAGCGGACCACCTTGAATGCCGGGGAAAATGTTCGAGTCAATTTCCTTCGCGTATTTTTCGCGCGTCAAAATCAAACCACCGCGCGGGCCGCGCAACGTCTTGTGCGTCGTCGTCGTCACGAAATCCGCGTGTTCCATCGGGCTCGGATGCACGCCCGCCGCGACGAGACCCGCGATGTGCGCGATGTCCGCCAGCAGATACGCACCGACTTCTCGCGCGATTTCGCCCATGCGTTTGAAATCAATCACGCGCGGATACGCACTCGCGCCGATGGTAATCATCTTCGGCTTGTGCTCGCGCGCCATCGTCGCGATTTGATCGTAATCAATCCGCTCGGTTTCCTTGTTCACGCCGTAGTGAACGATCTCAAAAAACTTGCCGGAGAAATTTGCCTTGTTGCCGTGCGTCAAATGGCCGCCGTGGCTCAAATCCATCGTCAACATCTTGTCGCCCGGTTTCAGCACGGAAAAATAAACCGCCATGTTCGCGCCGCTGCCGGAATGCGGCTGGACGTTCGCGTGTTCGGCGCCGAAAAGTTTTTTCGCGCGGTCAATCGCGAGCTGTTCAATCGTGTCGATGTTTTCGCAGCCGCCATACCAGCGTTTCTTGGGATAACCTTCGGCGTATTTGTTTGTGAGCACCGAGCCTTGCGCTTCCATCACGGCGGGCGATGTGAAATTTTCTGACGCAATCAACTCGATGTTTTCCTGCTGCCGCGAGCGTTCGTGTTCAATCGCATCGGCGATTTCCGCATCAACATTCGCCAGACGTAGGTTCGCTGCGGGAAATTTCGCATCCATTTTCAACACGCGTCGTTCGTGGCGTCCGCCTTCAAATTTCGCGCCGATGAACGCCGTGAGAATTTTTTTGGCGAGTTCAGCGGAAGTTTTTTTACCGCTCAAACAAAGAACATTTACGTCGTTGTGCTGGCGGCAGGTTGCGGCCGTTTCTTCATCACTGATGAGCGCAGCGCGCACGCCGGTCACTTTGTTGGCGGTGATGCACACGCCGACGCCGCTGGTGCAGACCAGCAGACCGTGCTCCGCTTTGCCCGCCGCGACCGCTTCGGCCACCGGCTTGGCAAAATCCGGATAATCATCCGCCGGATCTTTGGTTGTCGCGCCGAAATCGCTGACCGTCAGGCCGCGTTCGCGCAAAAACGCCTTGAGCGTTTCTTTGAGTTCCAGCCCGCCGTGATCCGCGCCCAGCGCGAAATTGATGACGGCTGCGGACGATTGATTTTGATTTTTCGACAGGAAGTTGTGTTGTTCCATAAATTTCAAAAGCGTGACGATGCCTTGTTCGATCTGGTCGCGGCACTCGACGTAAACATGATACGGGCTGCCGATCGGATCGCTGATGTCTTTTTCGTAAGGCTCGAGCGTCTCGTCAAATTCGCGCAGCAAAAATGTTTTTTCCGCCGCCTTCGGATACAGCAACGCCACCGTGTCCGTGTGGCTATGCGTCATGCCCAAAATCAAATCCGCCGAGCGCACCAGCTCGGAAGTGAGCGCGCGGCTGCGTTGGCCGGAAATGTTGATGCCAATCTCGCGCATCGCCTGCACCGAATGATGTGTCGGCGGCTCGCCGTCAATCGCGCCAATGCCCGCCGACACGATGCGGCACTCGCCACGGCCCTTGACGGCGTGACGGAAAAGTCCCTCAGCCATCGGGCTGCGACAGACATTGCCGGTGCAAAGAAATAGAATCGTTTTCATCCCAAACGCGGACGGAAAAGGTGATTGTTCGGAGCCGAATCGTCAATGCGAAATCAACCGCGCGCCGGTTGCAGTGCTGCCAGCGCCTTGAACAAATCCAGCGCCCGCGCCAATGCCGGATCGCGCACGACCGGCGTGCTCGGTTCCACGCGCGGCGAGCTTGTGTCGTCTTCCTCGCCATCTTTCACACGTTTGCGGACGAGATCCGCCTCGCTCGTGTGATCCACAAACCCAGCGAAATCATTGGTCGCCACCGGCGTAACGAGCTTTGGCGTCGCGGGAACGAAGAACGGATTTGCGAGAAAGTTTTTTTCATCCGCTACCGCCACCGTCACCGTCACGTCCGGAGTTTTACCGGCGAAATTGCTGCTGCCCACCAACAGGCCTGCGTCCGCCGCACGCAAATCCACCGCCAAATCCGCCGCCGCGCCGCGCGTCTGACCGTTCACGAGGATGACCAATGGAATTTTTTTGGCCGCAAAGAAACCGCTCGCCGCCGCCACCGCATTTTTATCGCCATCCGCCGCGCGCAAATCCAGCACGATGCCGGTCAGTTCATTCGACGGCTGTGCGGCCAGAAAATCCCGTCCGAAATTCACCGTCAAATGCTCGACCCGCAACCGCAGCACACTGTTTTCCAACAGTGAAGCCGACAACGGCGTCGCCTCACCCGCGCCCGCGCGCGCGCCGATTTGCGAGGCGAATAAAATGGCTGAAAGAATTAAAAACGGACGAATCATGTGCCGCCAAATTGCGCCATGCACCCGCGAAAGTAAAGTGGCTTGCGTGTAGCAAAGTCTTGCGTCAGGCGAGGTGTGTGCGGAATTCCGGCAACGGCTGGCTTAAGTCAGTAATTTTTCCAGCTACCCGACCGGTTCAGCAGCCCTAAACGACCGTCGTTTTGCCGGTCGAAGCGGTTCCGATGCCCGAAACGACGCTCGATTTACCCCCATGAATGGCTTGTCTGTCCCAAACGGACGTCATTTTACCCATCGAAGCCGTCCCGATGCCCGAAACGACGCTCGTTTACCTCTCCCAAGCGGCCTATGTGACCAAAACGACGCTCGTTTCACCTTGCCAAGCGGCTTCGTTGCCTCAAACGACGGTCGTTTTGCCCTCAAGAGATGCTTCTTGCCCCCAAATGACGCTCGTTTAGGGCAGCGGAGCATCACCGCTGGCGAAAAAAGCCTTATTTTTTTGGTTTTATGAAGAAAACTGCTCAAAACCCGACATGAGCCCGGCTAAAACCGCAGGGTGAATAGTAGGAACGGCGCGGTGCACTGTCCGGGCATTGAACATAACTTGATTACGCGACAGCCTCCTGAAATGGAGGCTGTTTTTGTCCTTTGATGTAGCACTGCATTCCTCTAGTTTGAACGCGATGTTGCTCCGCCTGACCAAGTGGCTGGTCGTGTTGACGCTGACGCTCTCGGTCGGCGGGCATTGGGCGTTGCTGCAATCCGTGGCTTGGACGACGATGATTGCGGCGAACCTTTCTGCCAATGATTCTTTGACCGAGGCTGTGAGCAAGACTTTTGACGGCGAGCATCCTTGTCCGCTTTGCAAAGCAATCAAGGCCGCCAAAAAATCCGAGGAAAAAAAAGAAGCCTCGATGCCCTCGCTCAAGAAGTTTGAGTTCGTGAACCAGTCGCCGCGCTTTATTTTCTCCGCGCCTTCAGCATTCACATTCGTCGGATGGCGTGAAGCATTCCCCGCTTCCTACTCCACTTCTCCGCCCGTGCCGCCGCCCCGAGCGGCCTGATCGCTCCTTCCATTGTTCTCCGCTGCGGCGGAGCTTTTACCGTTCACCCAAGCTTTATGACTGGGTGTGAACTTTTCCATTTATTTACAAACGCTGTTAATTCAGCCGTTCGTGATGCGTTCCCGGAACGCCGCTTTTACATTGATCGAGTTGCTTGTGGTGATTGCGATTATCGCAATCCTCGCGGCACTGCTCCTGCCTGCGTTGAGCCAAGCCAAGGCCAAAGCGCGGGCGACGCAATGCCTTTCCAATCTCAAACAGATTGGATTGGGCGCGGTGATGTATTGCGGTGATAACAATGACAAGCTGCCCATGACGGCGCACGAGCGCGCGTCGTGGGTGGGCACGCTGCAACGCGACACGGGCACAAACGTGTTCCGCTGCCCGGACGACAAAAATGAACAGCGTCTTTACAGTTATGCGGTCAATGACTTCCTGACCCCGCATCCGTTTGGCGCGGCGCAGTTGGATTTTTCCAAACTGACGCGCATCCCGTCGCCCTCGGCCACCTTCTGGATGGCGGAGTGTGACGACCAATACGATGGCTCGGACCACTTCCATTTTGCGGACGCATCCAGCGGCGGATATTCCGTCGCCGTGTTTCCGCAACAGGTCGCGGTGAAGCGCCATACCAGTTCGGCGAACTATCTGTTCGCCGATGGACACGTCGAACGGCTCGCTTGGTCAAAAGTCCTTCAACAAATCCAGTCCGTTGGTGACCGCCTCGTGCGGCCCGACGGCAATCCTTAAAAATTAAACCAAGAAAAAATTCGCAGTATGAAAGTGAACGTTATGAAAATTAAAAATGTATTCGGAACAATCCTCGCGGCGGGCATTCTCGCCTCAAGCCAATATGCCCAAGCTCACCTGAGCTATTCGGGTCGCGACTTCGGGGCGTTCTCCGGCTTGACGAATGGCGTCAAGGCCATCACCAACCAGACTTGCACCGGTAATTTCGGCTGGGCGGATGCGTCGGATGGTGTGCTCGGCGACAGCCACAAAGGCCGCGCCTTCCGTTTCCACTTGGATAATCCGGCGTTGGTCAATCTGACCGTGGCGGCAAATCCGTTGGCGACGGGCACATCGCTCGGCGACCTGACTCCTGCTTTCTCCATCTACTCGGGACTGGCGGCCATCGCTCCGTTCCCAGCGTCTCAAACCGCTTTGCCCTCCAGCGCAGATCATGACTTCTGCGACGCATCAGTGCTCTGGCGCGCATCATGGGAGCAGGCGAACATCGGTGGCGACGGCACGACCAACAGCCTCGCGACGGACGGTTGCTGGAATGGCATCGGTGATTGGAAAATCGGCGGCGATGGTGATTTGCCCGGCGACTTCTCGCAGTTGAGCAGCTTCACCTACAAAGGTTCGGCGACTTCTTCGACGAGCGGCGGCACAGTGAGCAAAAGTTTTGCGCTCGCGGCAGGTGATTACACCATCATGATCGGTGGCAATGACCTCGCCAACAAAACCGCCGGCACGGCTGCTTCCGCGCGCGGTATTTCGGCCACGCTTTCCGTGACGCCGACACCCGCGTTGAACATCGCGCAAAAAGTATTCGTCAACTGGCCCACCGGCACGGCGACGAACTGGGTGCTGCAAGCCTCCACGAACGTCAATGGCCCGACGTGGTCGAGTGTGACCAACGCGCCCGTGACGGTTGATGGACAACCCGGCGTAGTGCTCGACCGCAATGCGAGCCAGCAATTCTTCCGCTTGAACTACGTTCCTTGACGCGTCATGCGAACAATCAAAACGCAGATCGTTTTGGTGGTGCTCGGCTTGGGAGCTTGCACGCTCCCAGGCCGGGCCGATACGCACATCTTTGCTGGTGCGCTTGGCACAAACCAAAACGACGAACTCTTTTTCAGCAACGGCAATTCATTCAATGCCACGTTGAGCAGCGTTGCGCTGCCCCAAATCCTGCGCACGAATGGATTGAACACCGGCTATTATCGCGGTGACAACATCACGTTTACCGCACTGGCCGCGACGCCCGTCAACGGCGGTCCGGTTGCCGGCTGTGCCGCTTTCGGCGTGCAACTGGCGGTGCAAGTTGTCAGCGTCAGCGGACCGCCCGGCGGCAGCTTCGCTTTTTGGGAAGGCGATGGCGAAAGCGATCTGGGCAATATCACGTTCAGCGTGCCCGTCGGCACGACGAACGGAGCAAATTATCTGGTCATCAGCGAGAACAACGGCGAGCCGGGCGCAGATCCCTACGGACATATCCACGGACGCGAGTTCACGACCAGCCTGCCGGGAACTTACCTCGTGGGCTTCCGCGTGATTGACCTTTCCACCAACGGCGTCGGTGGTGGCCCGATTCAATCGCCTTCCGACATTTTGCCGGTGAGGTTTCAAGCGGGACTGCGGATTGAAGCGATTCAAACCTTCACCAATCGCGCCGTGATTTCGTTTCGCAGTCCGCCGGGCATCAGCAATCAACTGGAAGCGGCGAATTCATTTCCTCCGACCAACTGGCAATCCGTCGGTTTCGGATTGAAAGGCAACAACGGGCTGCAAACGTTGACGGACACCAACATCAACAACCCGGCGCGGTTTTATCGGCTGCGCCAGCTCAACAATCTACCCTGACCGATGAAAATAAAAATCACCTCCATCTTCGTGCTCGCCGCACTGTTACTCTGGCCGCGCGGGCTCTACGCACAACACATTCACATCAATGCCGGTGCAGTCAGCACCGCGCAGGACGCGCAACTTTACTTCGTGAACGGCAACGTCTATGGCACGAACGCAGGCTATGATGTTTATCTGACTTACACGAACGACGGTTCGTTCGCGAACTTGTATCAAGGTGCGGGACTCACGTTCACTGCGCTCGCCTCCACGCCTGACAACGGCGGCCCGGCTTTTCGCCACGCAGCGGATGGCGCGTATCTGCAACTGCAATTTGTTTCCGTCACCGGCCCGTCCGGCGGCACGTTCTCCGTTTGGGAACAGGACGCGGGCAATCCTGAAATCAGCAATCCACTCTTCGCCATTCCGGTCGGAACGACAAACAGCACGAACCAATTCAACTTGAGCGAAAGCGACGGCTCGCCCGGCTCAGATCCTTACGGCCACATTCACGGACGAACATTTGTCGCGGATAAATCGGGTCTCTACACGCTCGGCGTGAAAATTCTCGACACCTCCGCCAACGGCACAGACGGCGGACCAATCCACACGCCGTCTGACATCTACTATTTGTATTTTCAAGCCGGACTGACGGTTTCGTCACCCGCAAAATCGGGAAACTCATACATCGCGAGCTTCGGCACAAAACTCGGCGCAACTTACTACGCAGAAGTTACCACGAACCTTGCCATGACCAACTGGACAACGCTGGCTGGACCATTCGCCGGCAACAATTATCTTCAAACATTCACAGACCCCAGTGCCACAAACGCCATCCGCTTTTACCGCGTTAAAAATTGAGATTTCATTGTAGTTGGCTGGTTCGCCGAAAAATTGCTTTACGCAATGCAGCCACCATCTTCTGCAACTGCGCCTTCGTGATGCTGGATTACTGGAGCGTCTTTAAAAACTCCGCCTCATCCAAAATCTTCACGCCCAATTCCTGCGCCTTGGTGAGTTTGGAACCGGCTTCGGCACCCGCCAAAACAAAATCCGTCTTCTTGCTCACGCTGCCGGTCACTTTGCCGCCGGCGGCTTCAATCTTCGCCGTTGCTTCCTCGCGCGTGAGCGAGGGTAGGGTGCCGGTCAGCACAAACGTCTTGCCCGCAAAAGGACCTTCCGGTCGGGCATCATCAGTTTTCTCGCTGTGAGGCTTGATGTTCAATTCGCGGATGCGCGCGAGAACGCGTTTGCCGGCAGTCGAGGCAAAGAAATTTAAAACGCTCGCCGCCGCCACGGGGCCAACTTCCACCAGCTTCGCTTTCAAGCCGCCGGCTTCCAGCCGTGATTCAATGTCCGCAATCTCGGACTTGAGTTGCGCGTCCCGTTGCTCGCGGCGCGCTTTGTCGGCTTCATCCTTCGGCGGATTCTTGCGCGAACGCGGACTGATTTCAGCGCGCTCGCTTTCCTTCGCGCCGAGATCGCGGATGTCACTCAGCACTTCGGAATTGGCGAGCGCTTCCAGCGAATCGTGCGTGGCGGCGAGTTGCTTGGCCGTGGCTTCACCCACGTCGGCAATCGCCAGCGCGTGAATCCAACGCGAGAGCGGTGCGGTCTTGGCGCGTTGGAGCGCGTCGAGAATTTTGGTGGCATTCTTCTCGCCGAACGTGCGCGGTTCGTCGTCCGTGCCGAGATTCAATTTGCCGAGCACTTCCAGTTTTAGGTCGAACAAATCGAGCGGCTCTTTCACGAGTCCGCGTTCGACGAGCTTTTCCGCCACGATGCCGCCGAGTGATTCGAGATCGAGCGCTTTGCGTTGCGCAAAATATTCCACGCGCCGCGTGAGTTGTGCGGGACAGCCCGCGATATTCTGACAGCGCCACGCGACTTCGTCTTCGCCGCCCGCTGCGGCTTTGTCCTTGGCAATCGCGCCGCCGCAGACGGGGCATTTGCCGCCGACGTGTTTGAAAAGATCGAATTCCTGCGAGCCCGCCGGCCGCTTGGTTTTCATTACCTCGAAAATTTCCGGGATGACCATGCCGGCCTTGCGCACCACCACCGTGTCGCCGATGCGGATGTCTTTGCGGCGGATCTCGTCCTCGTTGTGCAACGTAGCGCGCGCGACAGTGGATCCTTGCACGAACACCGGTTCCAGTTCCGCCACAGGCGTGAGCACGCCGGTGCGCCCGACTTGCACAGTGATGGCTTTGAGAATGGTTTCCGCCGGTGTGATCCACGGCACGGGTTTGTGGACGATGGCGTAACCCGGCGAACGGCTGCGCCCCGGAATCTTCGCCCAATCGGCGAGCGTGTTCACCTTGAGCACGATGCCGTCGATCTCGTAAGGCAACTGCCGCCGCAGGTCTTTGTCTTCGTCGTAATGCGCCACGATTTTGTCGCGGTAAACTTTCAGCACTTCCTCGATGCCGTCGCACACCCACCACAGCTTTTGCGTGGGCAGGCCGAACTTCGCGAGCGCCTCGAGCATTTCGGAATGCGTCTGGAACTCGATGCCGTCCACCGCGCCGACGGCGTAAAAAACGGCGCGGATGGGACGTTGCGCGACGAGCTTGGGATCAAGTTGCTTGAGCGTGCCGGCAGTGGCGTTGCGGGCGTTGGGAAAACTTTTTTCACCGGCGGCGGCGAACTTGGCGTTGAGCGCATCAAAATCTTTGATGGCAATGTAAGCTTCGCCGCGCACTTCGAGCAGCGACGGCGGATTTTTTGAATTCAGTTCCAGCGGAATGCCACGCACGGTTTTGAGGTTCGTCGTGATGTCGTCGCCCTCGGTGCCGTCGCCGCGCGTGACGCCGAGATCAAATTTGCCGTTCCGGTAATGAACGCTCAGGGAAACGCCGTCCACCTTCGGCTCGATGATGTATTGCACCTTATCGCGGCCGAGATGCTTGCGGATGGTCGTGTCGAACGCGCGAAGTTCTTCCAAAGTCTTTTCGTCCTGCAGACGATTGCGTTTGTCGCGGTCTGGTTCCTCGTCTTTCGTCGGCGAATCACTGACTTGCACCTTGTCGAGCGAGAGCATTGGCACGAGATGTTTGACGCGTGCAAATTTCTCGCTGGGCGCACCGCCGACGCGCTGGGTAGGAGATTCGGGCGTGATGAGATCGGGGAAATCTATTTCCAAAGCCATCAAAGCCAGAAACAACCGGTCATACTCATGATCGGTGATGAGCTGACTGCCCTCGACGTAATAGGCGTGGTCGTGCCGGCGGATTTCGGCGGACAGTTCGGCGTGGCGTTGTTTGGCGGCGGCGTGCGTCACGCGGAAATGATGAGCGCAGACGCGGCGAAAGAAAATCCTTTTTGCTGGGCGCGTAATTCGGCGCGCGGTTTGAATTGATTGTTGCCGGAAAAAAAGGCATTAAAACGCGCGCATGAAACACAATTCTTATTTTGAAGGCAAAGTCCAGAGTCTCGCCATCGGCACCACCGACGGCCCGGCGACCGTGGGCGTGATCGAACCCGGCAAATACAGCTTCGGCACCGATTGCATCGAACACATGCACGTCGTGGCGGGAACGCTGAAGGCGAAATTGCCCGGCGTCGAATGGGCGAGCTACGGCGCGGGCCAATTCTTCATCGTGCCGAAAGGCGTGAAGTTTGAAGTCGAAGCGGCGGGCGATGTCGCCTATCTCTGCTACTACAAACGCTGAGAGAAAAACAATTCAACGAAACTGTCGGATGAAAAATATTTCGTCCGGCAGTTTTTTATTTCGCGGCTTTGAGCAACGCGGCAATCAAACCGTCCGTCGTGTGATCCTTCGCTTCAAGCGTCGGCTTGAGGCCGAGCGCGACGATGGCTTTGCTGGTTTCCGGGCCGATGGAGGCGAGTTTGAGTTGCGGAAATTGTTTCACCAATTTCGGCAAATTAAACCGTGCGTGAAAATGTTCGACCGTTGAACTGCTGGTAAAGGTTACCCAGTCCGCGCCTTCTTCGGCGAGCCGCGCGGCTGCGCCCGTGCGGTCTTCGGTCTCGGCTACAGTGCGGTAAACCGCGATGTCATCGACGATCGCGCCTTCTTCCATCAGCACGTCCGGCAAATCTTTATTCGCCACCTCTGCGCGGAAGAGACACATCTTGACGTTGTCGATGTCCTGAAATTTTTTGAATTCGCCGACAATTTTTTTGCCGACGTATTCCTCCGGTTGCAAGTCCACCTGCAAATGCAACTCGCGCAATTTCGCCGCCGTCTTCGGGCCGACCGCCGCGATGCGCGCGCCGCCGATGTCGCGCAAATCCTGAAAGCGCTTGAAGAACATATCGAAGAACGCCGTCACGCCGTTCGCGCTGGTGAAGATGAGCCAGTCGTAGGAATTGATTTCGAGCAGCGCGTCCACGATGGCCATTTTTTCCAGCGGCTCGGTGATTTTAATCGTCGGCACTTCGAGCACGTCTGCGCCGAGATTGGCGAGGCGTTGTGCAAATGTTCCCGCTTGTTCCGGGCGACGCGTGACGACAATTTTTTTTCCGAACAAAGGAAGGTTTTCAAACCAATTTAATTTTCCGCGCAGCTTCACGACGTCGCCGAGAATGGTGATGGCCGGCGGTGAAATTTTTTCGTTCTCCGCGAGATTGGCAATCGTTGCGAGCGTGCCCGCGACGGATTTTTGCCGACCGGTGGTGCCGCGATGAACGATAGCGACGGGCGTTTCCGGATTCATGCCGTGCGCGATGAGTGACTGCGTCCAATCCGCGAGATTATCCATGCCCATCAACACAACTTTGGTGCCGGGAATTTTTGCAATCTGCTCGTAACGCAACGCCGTGGGCGCGTCGGCGGTATCGCTGTGGCCGGTGAAAACGGTGAAGCTGGAGCAATGTTCGCGGTGCGTGAGCGGAATACCCGCGTAGTTTGCCGCCGCGACGACGGACGAAACGCCGGGCACAACTTCAAACGAAATTTTTTCAGCAACAAGTGCTTCGGCTTCCTCGCCGCCGCGACCAAAAATAAATGGATCGCCACCTTTGAGGCGCACAACAATTTTTCCTTCACGCGCGCGGGCGAGCATGAGTTCGGTGAGTTGTTCCTGCGAGAGTCCGCCGTCGCGTTTGTGGTTTCCACGCGCGATGATCTCGGCGGTCGCCGGCGCGAGCTGAAGTAATTCGGGATTCACCAGCACATCGCTAATGACGACTTCGGCCTGACGAAGTAATTCCGCGCCGCGCAACGTGAGCAAGCCCGCATCGCCAGGACCCGCGCCCACCAAATAAACTGTGCCTTTGGATTTCACGCGGACAATTTATCGGAATGCGCGCGGCGGGCAATGCTGGAGGCGGAGAGAATTTTTTGCCTCGGATGAAACACAGATATTACTAAGCGAAGAATTTTTATTTTTACTTAACCTAAAATATTTTGAAAAAAGTATTGCAATGAATCCGGCATTTGATAATTTCACCGCTCCTCGACGCCCGAAAGGTTGTCAGGACAGCATGTTTGCGAACCGATAACTGACTCCCTCCTTGGGACAGGATTGATGGCTCGCTGACTTCAAAAAGTTGCTGAAAAAAACTTTAGTTATTATGCCCGTAAAAACATTTAGACCGCTAACGCCGTCCACGCGATACATCACGATCGCGGACTTTAGCGACATTACGAAGACGAAGCCGGAAAAGTCACTTGTGGAAATCCGCAAGAAGACTGGTGGCCGCAATATGTATGGTCGCGTCACTGCGCGCGGCATCGGCGGCGGTCACAAACAAAAAATCCGCCTCGTAGATTTCAAGCGCAACAAGCACGGCGTCGAAGCGACGGTCGCGGCGATTGAGTATGATCCGATGCGTTCGGCTCGTCTCGCGCTCCTCGAATACAAAGACGGCGAGAAGCGTTATATCATCGCGCCGGTCGGCGTGACGGTTGGTCGCATCATCTCCAGCGGGCCGACGGCTCCGCCGGAAGTGGGTAATTCGCTCCCGCTCAAGGCGATTCCGGTCAGCACGGCCATTCACAATTTGGAACTCCAGCCCGGTCGTGGCGGCCAGATGGTTCGCTCGGCGGGTGGTGCAGCGACGTTAATGTCGCGCGATCAAGGTTACGCGCAGATTCGTTTGCCTTCCGGCGAAATCCGCAAGATCAACGAAGAATGCTACGCGACCATTGGTCAGGTTGGTAACACGGAACACGAAAATATTATTCTCGGAAAAGCTGGTCGCACGCGTCATCGCGGTCATCGCGGCATCACGCGCGGTATGGCGCGTAACCCGGTTGACCATCCGAACGGTGGCGGTCAGGGTAAATCCAAGGGCGGTGGTGGCTGGCAACAGCTCATGTCGCCGTGGGGCAAGGTGGCCAAAGGTGGCAAAACCCGCGCCAAATATAAACAATCTAACCGTTTCATTGTCGTGCAGCGCAATGGTCTGCCGATGAAAAATAAATAATTTATGGGACGCTCGATTAAAAAAGGCCCGTTTGTGGAAGTCAGCTTGATGGATAAAATCCTGAAGGCGAAGGCGGCCAACCAGAAGACGCCGATCAAAACCTGGTCGCGTCGCTCGACGATTACGCCGGAATTTATCGGCCTGACGTTCACCGTTCATAACGGCAAAGTTTTTAACCCGGTTTTCGTCACGGAAAACATGGTTGGTCACAAGCTTGGGGAATTCTCCCTGACGCGCACGTTCAAGAAGCACGGCGCCCACACCGCGAAGGCGGAAGCCAAATAGTTTTTATGGAAGTTTTCGCCATCACCAAAAATATCCCGATGTCCGCGCAGAAAATGCGCGAAGTCGTGCGGCAGATCCAAGGATTGCCGGCGTTGCAGGCCGAACAGATTTTGGCCGTCGTGCCGCGCAAAGGTGCGCGCTTCGTCGCCAAGACGCTGCATTCAGCCATCGCGAACGCGGAAAACAACAACAAGTTGCGCCCCGAAACCTTGCGCATCAAGGAAGCGGTTGCGGGAACGGCGACGACTTTGAAACGCTTTCAGCCGAAGGCTCGCGGTTCTGCCGGCCCGATTCTGAAACGCCGTTGCCACATCAAAATCACTTTGTCCGACGAATAATATGGGTCAAAAAACAAATCCAATCGGCTTACGCGTCGCGGTCAACAAAGACTGGCGCTCGAAGTGGTATGCCGACAAGAAAGAATTCAGCAAGCTGCTCACGGAAGATCGTATCATCCGCGACCTGCTCAAGAAGAAGCTCGAAGGCGCCTCGGTGCCGAAGATTTTGATTGAACGCGCGACGAATCGTTGCCGCGTCACGATTTTGACCGCTCGTCCGGGCGTGGTCATCGGCCGTAAGGGCACGGAAATTGACAAGCTCAAAGAAGAATTGAGCAAGAAAACCGGCAAAGAAGTTTACGTGGACATCGTCGAAGTCAAGCAGCCGGAACTCGACGCGCAATTGTGCGCGGAGAACGTCGCGTTGCAGCTTGAGCGTCGCGTGTCATTTCGCCGTGCGATGAAAAAAGCCGTGCAGACGGCGAAAGATTTTGGCGCGGAAGGTATCAAGATTCGTTGTGGCGGTCGCCTCGGCGGTTCTGAAATCGCCCGCGTGGAAACCCAGCGCTGGGGTCGTGTGCCGTTGCACACGTTGCGCGCGAACATTGATTACGGATTCGCGGAAGCGAACACGGTTTACGGCAAGCTCGGCATCAAGTGCTGGATTTGCAAAGGTGAAAACAAACCGCAGCGTAAAGAAGTGAAGGCCGAAGCGCCTGTCGCTAGTTAATTTTTAGAAGATTTTTTGTTATGGCAATGCAACCGGCAAAAGTAAAGTTTCGCAAAATGCACCGTGGCAGTCGCACGGGGCTGGCGACGAGCGGCAACACCGTTGCCTTCGGCGAATACGGATTGATGGCGCTCGAACGTTGCTGGATGGACGGCAAGCAGCTGGAATCCTGCCGCGTCGCGATCACCCGCCACATGAAGCGTAAGGGCAAGATGTGGATCCGCGTGTTCCCGCAGAAATCTTATACCAAGAAGCCGCTCGAAACCCGAATGGGTAAGGGCAAAGCGCCCCTCGAAGGTTGGGTCGCGGTCATTCGCCCAGCGAACATTTTGTTTGAAGTGGACGGCATTACGGAAGCTGAAGCGCGCGAATCCATGCGCCTCGCCGCGACCAAGCTGCCGATTAAAACCAAGTTCATTTCGCGCCATCAACACACGAGCTGAGTAATATGAAGTTTTCCGATTCCAAAATCAAAGATGCCACGTTGGTGGAGCTGGCCGCGCTTGGTCGCGACCTCCGTCACGAAATCTTCAACCTGCGCTTGCAACAGGCGAGTGCGCAGTTGGAAAAACCCGCGCGCTTGCGCACGCTGCGCAAGGATATCGCGCGCGTCGAAACCCGCATGTCGGCCTTGCGTAATCAGGCGAAGAAACCGGCGGCGAAATAATTTTGTATGGCTGAATCAACGACCAATGTGACGGCAACCGGCAAGCGCAAACAGCGCGTCGGTGAAGTTGTCTCGAATAAGATGACGAAGACGATTGTGGTTCGCGTGGAACGCCGTTTCCCGCACCCGCAATACAAGAAGATTGTCACGTCCTACAAGAAATTTTACGCGCACGACGAGAAGTCCGAAGCGAAGCCGGGCGACACGGTGCGCATCGAAGAATCCCGCCCGCTGTCCAAGCTGAAGCGCTGGACGCTGGTGGAAGTGGTGGAACGCGGCGAAAACGTAGCGCCAATCGCTGCCTAATTTTTTAATTTTATGTTGCAAGTTCGATCCAGTTTAGATGTGGCGGATAACACGGGTGCCAAGATTGCTTGGAACATCGGCGTGTTGGGCCGCAACCAGCGTTATGCCGGCATCGGCGACGTCATCAAGGTTCACATCAAAGAAGCCGCGCCGGATGGCTCGGTGAAAAAAGGCGAAGTGCATGACGCCGTCGTCGTTCGCACGCGCCACATCATTACCCGCACCGACGGTTCGGTGCTGCGCTTCGATAGCAACGCCTGTGTCATCATTGACAAGGAATTGAATCCGAAGGGCACGCGTATTTTCGGCCCGGTCGCCCGCGAATTGCGCGAAAAGAAGTTCATGAAAATCATTTCACTCGCGCCGGAAGTCATTTGAAGGTTATGTTAAAATTTCACGTTAAAAAAGGTGATCAAGTCACCGTCATCTCTGGCAAAGAAAAAGGCAAGAGCGGCAAGATTATTGCCGTGCTGACTGAAAAGCAGCGCGTCGTTGTCGAAGGCTTGCAGATGATTAAGAAGCACGTCAAAAAGAGCCAGCAGAATCCGAACGGCGCGATTCTTGACCGCGAAGGTTCGATTCACATCTCGAATGTGAAAAAAGCGGAGGCGGCAACCGCGTAAATAATTTTCACGGCCAAATCCGTGAGTTAAAAAATGAAATCCAGACTTTACACAAAATACACGAACGAAGTCGTGCCGGCGCTCAAGGCGAAGCACAACTTTGCGAACGTTCACCAGATTCCGAAGTTCGTTAAAATCGTCGTGAACATGGGCATCAATGCCTCGCTCGAAAAAGGTGCGATGGAAGATGCCGCGAAAGATTTGACGCAGTTGACCGGCCGCAAGCCCGTTATCAGCCGCTCCAAAAAGGACGTGGCGAATTTTAAGTTGCGCAAAAATCAAGCCATCGGCTGCCGCGTCACGTTGCGCGGAGACACGATGTTTGAATTTTTTGACCGCCTGGTCGCTACCGCGTTGCCGCGCATCCGCGACTTCCGTGGTTTGTCGCCGCGCAAGTTTGACGGTCGTGGTAACTACACGTTCGGCGTGCCGGATCAGACCATTTTTCCTGAAATCGAATTGGAAAAAATCAAACGCCAGCAGGGCATGGACATCACGATTGTGACGACCGCCGGCAAAAATGATTTGGCGCTCGACTTGTTGAAGTTGATGGGTTTTCCGTTCGCAGAAAAATAATTTGTTATGGCCAAGAAATCCTGGATTGAGCGGAACAACCGCAAAAAAGAAACGGTCAAGAAATACGCCGCCCTCCGTGCTGAACTGAAGGCGAAACGTGACTACGCCGGCCTGTCGCAGTTGCCGCGTGACGCCAGCCCGACGCGCGTTGTGAACCGCTGCGCGTTCAGCGGCCGCCGCCGTGGTTATTGGCGCAAGTTCGGGGTGTCCCGTTTGACGTTCCGTGAAGCGGCGTTGAATGGTTTGATTCCCGGGGTGACAAAGGCAAGTTGGTAAAAAATTTGTTCGTGCTGGCTGTCGGTTCCGCAATAACGCAGGCGCCGAAACGCAGGACGAAAGTTAAATAATAAAATGAGCGATCCGATTTCTGATATGTTGACGCGCATCCGCAACGCGGGTGCGGCGCAATTGCCCGTGGTGAAACTGCCGCATTCCCGCATCAAGGAAAGCGTGGCCAAGTTGCTGAAGCAGCAAGGTTATGTCGCCGAAGTTTCGGTTGAAGGCGATGTCAAGAAGACCATCACGATTGGTTTGAAATTTAACGGCAAGAAAAGCGTCATCGAAGGTCTGAAACGCGTCAGCAAGCCTGGTTTGCGCCGCTATGTTGGCGCGACGGAAATTCCCCGCGTGCGCGGCGGACTTGGCGTGGCGATTGTTTCGACCTCGGAAGGTCTGTTGACCGACCAGCAGGCGCGTAAGAAAAACCTCGGCGGAGAACTGCTCGCCTACATCTGGTAATAATTTTATGTCTCGTATTGGAAAACAACCGATTGCCATTCCCGCCAAGGTCAAGGTGGATGTGAAGGGGCAAAAAGTTTCTGTCGAAGGACCAAAAGGCAAGCTCGCTTGGGAACTCCCGGCGCGCACGAGCCTCAAAGTTGAAGGCGACAAAATCGTCGTCAACCGCGCTGGCGAAGCCGCTGCGGACAAAGCATTGCACGGCTTGAGTCGCGCGCTCGTCAACAACATGGTCAAGGGCGTTTCCGAAGGTTTCGTGAAGAAGCTGGAAATCCAAGGCGTCGGTTTTAAAGCCGCCGTTACGGGCAAGGTTGTGAACCTTTCGCTCGGCTATTCGCATCCGATCAATTACGAAATTCCCGAACAGATTAAAGTTACGGTCGAAGAAAACACGAAGATTACGATTGAAGGACCGGACAAGATGATTGTTGGCAAGGTCGCTTCGGAAATCCGCGCTTACTATCCGCCAGAACCTTACAAAGGTAAGGGTGTCCGTTACGCTGGCGAACACGTCGTGCGTAAGGAAGGCAAGACGGTCCAATAACAATTTTAGTTCACGGCCAAGACCGTGAACCCACTGAGATGAGAACCGAAAAAAAATTAAAGTTGAAGCAGTTGCGTCACTGGCGCATTCGCAAAGTGGTCAGCGGCACGTCGGAACGTCCGCGCATGAGCGTCCGCTTCACGAACGAAAACATCCACGTTCAGTTCATTGACGACGTTGCTGGCAAGACGATTGCCGCGACCTCGACGGTGAGCAAGGGCGAAGCAAAAACTTTGTCTGCCAACTTGGAAGGTGCCAAAAAAGTTGGCGTCATTGCGGCGAAAGCGGCGATTGACAAAGGTATCTCGGCGGTGGTGTTTGATCGTGGTGGCACGCGCTATCATGGCAAAATCAAAGCGCTGGCCGATGCCGCGCGCGAAGCGGGATTGAAATTTTAACCTGAACCGGAGAATTTATTGTGGCTGAAAACGAAAACATTCCAGTAGCTCCTGTCGCTTCCGAAGCGCCGAAACCGTCCGAATCCCGCGGTGGTCGCGGTAACTTTGGTGGCGGTCGCGGTGGTCGAGGTGGCCGTGGCGGTGGCCGTGGCCGTCGTCCCGATGTCGGCGAAAACGCTTTTGGTAAAGGCGGCGACGAAATCGTTGAGAAAGTGGTTTTCATCAACCGCTCCTCCAAAGTTGTCAAAGGTGGACGCCGCTTTAAGTTTAGCGCGCTCGTCGTTGTTGGTGACAAAAAGGGCAAAGTTGGCATGGCGCTTGGCAAGGCGACGGAAGTCGCGGACGCCATCAAGCGCGGCGGCGAACTCGCTCGCACCAAGTTGCAAGCAGTCTCGTTGCAAGACGCGACGATTCCGCACGAAGTTTATTCCACCTACGGCGGCGCGAAAGTTCTTTTGCGCCCAGCCTCGCCCGGAACTGGTATTATCGCCGGCAAGATTGTTCGTTCCGTTTTGGAATCCGCCGGCGTGAAAGACATTTTGACGAAATCACTCGGTTCGAAAAATGCGGCGAACGTTGTGAAGGCGACGCTCAATGGTTTGTTGAGTCTGCGCACTCGTGAACAGATTTACCAAAGCCGTGGTCTGGAAATCAAAAAAGTTTCCACGCCGAAAGCTCCCGCAGCAATTGCCGCCTAATAAATAATTTATATGCGACTGCACAATCTCAAACCCCGTCCCGGCGCGAAGCACCGCACCAAACGCCTTGGTCAAGGCGAATCCAGCGGCCGTGGCAAAACAGCCGGTCGTGGTGGTAAAGGCCAGACCGCACGTTCTGGTAGCTCCATCCGTATCGGTTTCGAAGGCGGTCAGATGCCGCTCATTCGCCGCATCCCGAAACGCGGTTTTAACAACGCCCAATTCACCACGGCTTACAGCGCGGTGAATGTCGGCGATTTGAACCAGTTTGAAGATGGCGCGCGCGTTGATGAAACGGCTTTGCGTTCCGTTGGTTTGGCCAATGGTCCGAAGCTTGGAATCAAAATTCTCGGCACCGGTGATTTGACCAAGAAATTGGTTGTGGTCGTCAGCGCTATCAGCGCCTCGGCGAAAACGAAAATCGAAGCCAAAGGTGGCTCGGTTGAAATCATCTCCAAAAAATCTTCGGCCCCGGCCAAGAAATAATTTGGCTGAAGAATGTTCCGCTCCATCGCCAGCACCCTCAGCAATTGCTTCAAGATTCCGGAACTAAAATCCCGGATTTGGTTCACGCTAGGTATTCTGGCGGTTTGCCGTCTTTTGGCAGTGATTCGCATCCCCGGTTTGAACGGCGATGCGCTGTCACATTTCTTTGCAACCAAGGGTGGTGACGGTGGTATTCTCGGGATGTATAATACCTTCGCTGGCGGTGCGTTTGAACATTGCGCCATCGGTTCGTTGGGCATCATGCCCTACATCAGCGCGACGATTATTATTCAATTGCTCACCGCCGTGGTTCCGCGTTTGAGCAAGCTGGTGCGCGAAGAGGGTGGTCGCACCCAGATCATCAAATACGGCCGTTACCTCACGGTGCTGTTGTGTATCGGTCAGGGACTATATTTCGCTAGCAGTTGGTTGCATCAGGAACGCCAGTTTCCCGGCATGACTGAACGTCTGGTCGAGATCAATAATGTTTTCCTGTATTACTTCGTGACCGTGGCGATTATGACCGCTGGCACAATGTTGTTGATGTGGCTCGGCGAACAGATTACCGAACGCGGCATTGGCAACGGTGTTTCCCTTGTCATAACCATCGGTATTCTGGCGCGCTTGCCGCGAGCGGTTCGTGCTTTGATTGATATGTTCCATCCGGCCAACGGTCAGGAAACAGATTATCATTTCATGGGCACAGGTCTTTTGTTACTCGGTCTGCTGGTTTTGGTTGTCGGTGGTGTCATCGCCATCACGCAGGCTCAACGTAAAATTCCAGTGCAATATGCTCAGCGCGCGGTTGGTCGTAAAATGTATGCAGGCGGAACTTCGTTCATGCCGCTGCGCGTGAATTACGCGGGTGTCATGCCGATTATTTTTGCGCAATCCATCTTGATGTTTCCGCAGCCGGTTTGCACTTGGTTGGCTAATACCTTCACCAAGACGCCGGTGTTGCATGACTTTTTCATCAGCTTGGCGCAGACTTTGAACTATGGTTCATGGCTTTACATGGCCACTTACTCAGCGATGATTTTGTTCTTCTCGTATTTCTGGGTGGCAACGCAGTTCAATGAAATTCAGATTGCCGACGACCTGAAGAAAAACGGCGGTTATATTCCCGGGGTGCGCCCAGGGCAGGGCACGAGTGATTATCTGCATCACGCCATGAGCCGCATCACGCTGGCTGGCGCGATTTTCCTGACCATCATTGCGACGATTCCGATTATTCTCGGACGTAAATTAAATATTCCGCCGGATGTCGCCCAATTTTTCGGCGGCACGAGTATTTTGATTTCCGTAGGCGTATTGCTGGACACGATGCGGCAGGTGGAATCGCACTTGATGATGCGCCACTATGACGGCTTCCTGAAAAAAGGGAAGATTCGTGGCCGGTTCTAAATTTTTGTGGCCGGAATAAAGCTCAAGTCAGAGGACGATTTGAAGTTGATGCGTCCGGCAGGTTGGGTGGCCGGAAAAGTTTTAGACGAGATTGCGGCGTTCATCAAGCCGGGCGTCACGACACGGCAGATTGATAATTTTGCGGCCGAACGGATTAAGAGTTACGACGGCAAGAGTGCGTTTCTCGGGTATCGGAAATTTCCGTGCCACACGTGTCTGTCAGTGAACGACGAAGTCGTTCACGGCATCGCTTCGGAACGCGAATTGAAATTTGGCGACATCGTCAGTGTGGATGTCGGCGTGGTTCACAAAGGTTTTATTGGTGACACGGCTAGGACGGTGGCGGTAGGCGGATGCGGCGTCGCGGCGCAACGGTTGCTGGACGTGACGGAACAGTCGCTTTATTTGGGCATCGCGCAGGCGCGACCCGGTAATCGCGTTCTGGACATTTCGCTGGCGGTTCAGCGGTATGTCGAGTCAAACGGATTTAGTGTCGTGCGTGAATTTGTCGGCCACGGGGTCGGGCGTTCGATGCACGAAGAGCCGCAGGTGCCGAATTTTGACGAGGGCAAAAAGTCCTCGCCGAAGTTGAAGCCGGGTATGACGATCGCGATCGAGCCGATGGTAAATATTGGCCGTCCCGACGTAAAAATACTGAAAGACGGCTGGACAGTAGTGACGCAAGATGGTTCACTATCTGCCCATTTTGAGCATACCGTTTTGGTTACGGACGGTGAGCCGGAGATTTTGACATGGGCGAAGATGCCTTCCGCGTTGAAGCCCGCGTGATTGAAGTGCTGCCGAACGGCACGTTTTGCGCGGAGCTGAAAAACGGCCATCGCCTGACGGCGTTTGTGAGCCGGCGCGATGAAAAGATTTTTGCCGGCTTGAAGGCTGGCGATGAAGTGAAGTTGAAATTGACGCCTTACGATTTAAGCGTGGGGCAAATAGTGGTTGAAACAAAAATAATTTAAGCATGAAAGTTCGAGCGTCAGTTAAAAAATTGTGTGAGCACTGCAAAATCGTGAAGCGCAAAAACGTGATTCGCGTCATTTGCACGAACAAACGCCACAAGCAACGTCAAGGTTAATTAAAAATTTATGGCACGCATCATTGGTGTAGAAATTCCGCCGGGCAAGCGCATTGATATCGCGCTCCGCTACATTTACGGCATTGGTCCGGTCAACGCAAAGGCGGTTCTCGAACGCGCCAACATTGACCCGTCCGTCCGCGCGAAAGATTTGACCGAGGCCCAGCTCTCGCAGATCGTTCACGCGATTCAAGAGGGCAAGTATGTCATCGAAGGTGATTTGCGCCGCGAACTCGGCATGAACCTCAAGCGTCTGCAGGGCATCAAGTGCTACCGTGGCATCCGTCACATGCGCAGTTTGCCCGTGCGCGGCCAGCGCACGCAGACCAACGCCCGCACGCGCAAAGGTCCGCGCAAGACGGTCGGTGTGCAACGTAATCCGACGGCCAAAGCTGGTATCCATTAATAACTAAATTTTGATATGTCCGAAGAAAAGAAAAAACCAGCCGCGCCGAAGAAGGAAAAAGAAGTGAAGCCTGTTGCTGCCGCCGACGCCACCGCGCCGGAAGCGAAGCCGGCCAAGAAAAAAGCCGCGCCCGCCGCCGAAGTTGCGGCTGCGCCCGCTGAACCGGTCGCGATTGCCGTGCCGACCGCCGCCGATTTGCTCGGTGAAGATCCGAACGCGAAGAAGGTCGTCAAGGCCAAGCACGCAAAAAACATCTCCACCGGCATCGCGAACATTTTGGCCACGTTCAACAACACCCAAGTCACCATCACGGATATGCAGGGCAACCTTATCGGTTGGTCCGCTGCCGGTCGCGTTGGTTTCAAGGGTTCGCGCAAAAGCTCGGCTTACGCCGCGCAGATGGTTGCACAGGACGCCGCTCGTCAGGCGATGGCGCACGGCATGAAGGAAGTTGAAATTCGCGTGAAGGGTCCTGGATCCGGTCGTGAATCCGCGATTCGCGCGTTGCAAGCCATCGGCTTGGAAATTTCCACGATCAAAGACGTGACGCCTGTTCCGCACAACGGCTGCCGCCCGCGCAAGAAACGCCGCGTGTAATTTTTCAATCGCAAATCGCTAACTATAAATTTTTATGGCTCGTTATACAGGTCCCCGCGTCCGCATCAGCCGCCGTTTCGGTATTCCGATTTTCGGCCCGACGAAATATCTTGAACGCCGCAACTACGGTCCGGGCGTCCACGGCCCGAAGTCGCGCCGCAAGACCACCGAATACGGTGAAGGTCTCAATGAGAAGCAAAAGCTCCGTTATTACTACGGCCTCATGGAGAAGCAATTTCGCGGCGTCTATGAAAAGGCGAAGAATCGCCGTGGTGTCACGGGCGAAACGATGCTGCAGATTCTCGAAACCCGCTTGGACAACGTCGTGTTCCACCTTGGTTTCGGCAACACCCGCGCCGCGGCGCGCCAGTTGGTCAATCACGGCCACGTTCAGGTCAATGGCCGCAAGGCTGCCATCGCGTCCTTCGCCCTCAAGGTGAACGATGTGATCACGGTCAAGAATCACAACGTGTCGCGCCAGTTGGCGACGAAGAATTTGGAAGTTTCCGCGAGCCGCGCGGTGCCGGATTGGTTGTCTTTGGACAAAGAAGGTTTCAAAGGCACGGTCATGCGCATCCCGACCCGCGACGAAATCCAACCGATCGCCAACGAGCAGGCTGTCGTCGAATTTTATTCCCGCTAACCAGTAAACAAAAAGACAATTACACGGGCGATTTCGGCTGGGAATAAATTTAGCCGGACTCGTCAGATTAAAATTGTCGAAAGGATACCATGCCAGTTCGTTTAGGACGTTTCGAAATGCCCAAGCGGTTGCAGAAGGATGAAGCCTCTGCCACCGAAACCTACGCCAAGTTTGTCGCCGACCCGTTTGAAACCGGTTACGGCCACACCATCGGTAACTCGCTTCGCCGCGTGTTGCTCTCCTCACTCGAAGGCGCGGCCATCACTTCCGTGAAGGTGGACGGCGCGCAGCATGAATTTGCCACGATCGAAGGCGTCGCTGAAGACGTGACGGATATCGTTTTGAATTTGAAGAAAGTCAAATTCAAAGCCCACACCCGTGACGAACAGACGTTGTTGCTTTCCGTCAACAAAGACGGCGCAGTCACTGCGGCTGACATCCAGACCAACCAGAACATTGAGCTCGTGAATCCCACGGCGCATATCTGCACGCTGGACAAGAAGAAAAAATTTGAGATGGAACTGACGGTCAAAGTTGGCCGTGGTTTCTGCCCGAGCGATGAAAATAAGAAGCCTGGCCAGGCGATTGGTATCGTGGCCATTGATTCTATTTTCTCCCCGGTGACCCGTGTGCGTTACGCTGTTGAAGCGGCGCGCGTCGGCAACCGCACTGACTACGACCGTCTGGTTCTCGAAATCTGGACCGACGGCCGCATCACGCCCGATGACGCGTTGACGCAGGCGTCCGCGATTCTCGCGCATCACCTCGACGTGTTTGTCGGCTACGACAAGAACGCAGTTGAATTTGAAGAAGCGGCGGACAAGCAGGACGACGAGAAGTCCAAGCTCAAGAAATTGTTGAACATGAGCGTCAACGAAATCGAATTGAGCGTCCGCGCTGCGAACTGCTTGAACAACGCGAACATCACCACCGTTGGCCAGCTCGCGCTGAAGTCCGAACAGGAGATGCTCAAGTATCGCAACTTCGGCAAGAAATCGCTCAACGAAATTAAAGATAAACTGGTTTCTCTCAACCTCTCGCTCGGCATGAATTTTGAACCGGGCCTGGTGGATGCACCGAAGGAAGAAGCCGCCAAAACGGAATAAGGATTTGCCATGAGACATTTGAAGCGCACGGCCAAACTGGGCCGCACCTCGGAACATCGCAACGCGATGCTCGCCAACCTCGTTTGCAGCTTGATCGAACACAAGCGCGTAACGACCTCTTTGGCCAAAGCCAAAGCCGCTCGTTCCGTTGCGGAAAAGATGGTCACGCTTGGCAAGAAGGGCACGATTGCCCATCGCCGCCTCGCCGTTGCCCGTTTGCATCAGGAAAAGGCTGCGAAGACGTTGTTCACGGAAATCGCGCCGGCGTTCAAAGATCGCCGCAGCGGTTACACCCGCATCATCAAGCTCGGCCAGCGCAACGGTGACGCCTCGCAGAGCGCGATTTTGGAATGGGTTGACACCATCGCCCCGACGGTTGTTCCCGAAGCTCCCGCTGCTGAAGCCAAGCCGGAAGCGAAGAAGTAAATCACTTTAAGAAACACAAAGCCCGCTCGATTGAGCGGGCTTTTTTGTTTTTGGAAATTGTGCGGCCTGTCTATTTATTAGGCCGCAACTTTTGGAATAATGTCATTCGTGTAAAAAAAAGATGTCCGTCTCTTCCCCGTTGTCAACCATGTGGACGTGAAACTCCTCCAAATCATCAAGTGCGGCGTTTAGGCGGTCTGGTGTCCAATCACTGTGTCCAGCCAATGAAAACATCTTCAAAACTTCGGAGCGTGAAATGGAAATCATATCGATGTCTACCAAGTTGTGAGCGTGTAAAAATTCCGCAAGTGCTAACGAATCATCTGTGAGCGGTCGCTGGCTAGTATCAGCGGCAAACTCTTAGAAATGCTCTGGTGCATCAGCCCAAGCCACTCTGCCGCAGACGCGAGTAGGTGACGGCTGCGTAAACAGAATGTGCGAGCATCCGAATAGGCGAAGAAAAGTCTCGATGGCTTTCTGTTGCATGGGCGTCTTACAGACTAACAAATAATAGATGGCAGGTTGTGCCGCCATTCTTTTTCGCCGTTGGGCTGATGACTGATTTATTTTCAGTGCAGCAGAAAAATCAGGAACAGCAAAATCAAAATTACCGCCGTAAGCCACCAAACCCAATGCAGTCCGCGCGGTTTTAGGCTGCGGGAACCAAATTCTTCCTGAACGAAATTTTCGTAATTAAAATTTTCGTCGGGAATTCCAAGATTGTCGGCGTAGGCGGAATCCGACCACCCAGTCTTTTCATCCGAGCCGCAACCGGGACAGGACTTGGCGTTGCGCGGCACGTTCGCGCCGCAATTGGGACAAACCTCCGGATTCATTTGCGATTGGCGATATGCGATTTACGCGCTGACTGGTTGTTTGTCTGTTCTCGGAAAATAGGCGATTCGAAAATCGTAAATCGCCAATCGTAAATTCATCCGGCCGCGTTCGTGTATTCCTCGTCCGTGCGTAGGTCGAGGCCCATCAAAACGTAATCGTGCGTGATGGCGGTCATGTCCTTAACGTAATCTTCGAGGCGCACGAGTTGGTTGAAGCCGAGCATCGCAAACATTTTCAACGCCGCTTCCTGCTCGCCAATGAAGGCTGCTTCGACGCGTTCCAGACCGGCGCTGCGGGAGATGTCAAGTGTCTCATTGACGAGCGCGCGCGCGAGGCCGATGCCGCGGGATTTCGGATGCACCAGCACGCTCACGCGGCCGATGTGCCGTTTCCAACCGCCGAGCCGTTGGTGCAACGTCGCCACGCCGACAATTTTTTTATTGATGATGCCGACGAGCGGCAGATTGCGACCCACGTCAATGTTCCGGCACCAATCGCGGATGACCTTCACATCTTGGACGCGATGCTTGATGAACATGCGTTCGCGTTCAGGAATGTCGAGGAAGAGTTTGTGAAATTCCTTTTCGTCCTCGGGCTTGAGCAGACGGATCGTGGCTTTGCTGCCGTCTTTGAGCTTGATGGTTTTTGGAAATTTCTGGAGTTCGAGTTCGATGGTGAATGACATAAGTTCCTTTCCTTGTCGAAACTCTGCGCCTGCCGCGTCCGTTGTGCAATAAAATTTTTCAGCCGAACGCCGATTCGCCCGCGCTACCCGTAGCCTGACGGAAAGAATTTAATTTCACCCGCGCCGGATCGAGGCTCCAGCGTGCGGCAAGCTGCGGGACTTTCTCAAAATTCATTTCTGCGTCCAAAAAAGTCGCCGTGTAATCGCCATAAGCGAACAGTTTCACACCCGTTTCAATTTCCGGAAGCGTCTCGACGCCCTGTTGCCAAACCGTTTCACCCGTCCATGCGTAAGCGCGCGTCACGCAGCCTTCGTCCAGCCGCGCCCATGCGTGATGGCGAAACAATCGGCTCGCGTAAAAATACTGCACATGGCCGAGTTGCCGGCTCAATTCGGTGAGAAAAAGAAAAGTCGCATCTACGTCTTCCGTCGGATTCGGCAAGCCCATGCCGGTGACGATCACCCAACCGTTTACGCGCGGGCTGATAAAAAATTCATGTTCGCCCGCTAGCCCTTCCGCCCACGAACACGGCGCTGCGTCGTTCAAGCCCAACGTCATTTTTACGGCTTCCGGCGAAACCGCGCGGATGGCTAGCCAGCAATCGGGCCGTTGCAACTTGGCCGGTTGTTGCGTGAAAAAATTCTGTGCCGGAGAAATTTCCGTTTGCGCGAACCGGTTTCGGCGCTGCACCGCCAACATCCAGCCGAGAATCATGAAGCCAATAGCGAGCGCCAAGCCTTGTGTGGCGAGTAACATTAACGGGATGATATCCGGCTGACTCACGCAACAAATCTAAGCCGACTTTTCACCGATTCAAATTATTTTCCGGTGCAACTTGCCGCCAGCCAGTCTAGATATTTTGAGCTGCCCGCGCGCAGCGACAACACCAGAAATTCCGGCGTTTCGTAAGGATGCTGCGCGAGAATCAGTTTTTCCAGCGCGACCAAGTTTGCTTTTGTCGTTTTAAGAATCAGCAAAACTTCGGCGCCCGATTCAATTTTCCCCTGCCACCAGTAATGCGATTCAAGTTTGGGAACAAGATTGGCGCAGGCGATGAGTTTGGCTTTCAGCGCAGCTTTTGCGAGCGAGCGTGCCGTTTTTAAATCCGGCGCGGTGACGAGGACGATGGAAAATTGTGCGGCGGATTTCATGGAGAATTTATTTTTGTTTGAAGATTAAACCGCAAATCCGCCGGACATTTTGATAGGCGAGTTGAGGCCAGTTCGGATTCATGCACGGTCTTTCGATAAGGATGTAATACGCGATGCCCGCGCTAATCGCCACTGGCAGTCCCACCAATGCTAGACGCAGACACGCCATCGGCATCGTCATGTCGCTAGTAATAATTCTCGCCGCGATGAACGAGAAGAGCGGATAGTGCAGCAAATAAAGTGAATAACACATTCCACCGAGCGTCGCGATGACCGGTCGCCGCAAAATTGCCGTGAACCAGTTTCCGCGTAGCGCGCCGAGGAACAGCAACGCCAGCAGCCATGGAAAAAATTGCCGGAAGATGATTGTGTCCGGTGCCAGCGCCAGCGCGAGTAATGCGCCCATCGTCAACCAGTCGCAAAATCGCGCGGAAATTTTTCCTGCGCCCGCGTTGGTGCTATGCAGGTCGGCTAACAGAAAGCCGGCAAGGAAATATTGGATAAAACCTGGCAACGTCAGGTCGCTGCGCGGAATGATGTTCGCTAGCAGCGGCGCGCTGCAAATGGCGGCGAGGAGCAGCAAGCGGCGCGGGGCAGTTGCGAGTTTGAAAATCTGGGCAAGCAACGGCACGAGCAGATAAAATTGAACTTCGACTTCCAGCGTCCACGTTACGCCGTCCAGCTTCGGTGGCAGGCCGCGCACGATGCTGTGCGCATAGCCGAGTCGCAGGAGTAGTCCGGATAAGAAATTTGGATCCTGCGCATGGATGTCGTGCAGCACGACAGCAGCTCCGTAAAACAATAGCAGCGCCAGAATGTAAGGCGGTTCCAAACGCGTTAATCGCCGCAGATAAAATTTTCCAATTTTCACTGCCGGAGCACCGCAGAGATGATGCGCGGCGAATGGCAGGCCAAGAATGAATCCGCTGATGACAAAAAAAAGTTCGACGCCGCGATAGCCGTTAGTCACCGGCCAAAAAAGAAAATTTAACGACGATGCCGCCAGAGTTGTGCCGGGAATATTGGTCGCGGCAAAATGAACATGGAACAGCAGCACGCTGAAGATAGCGATGAACCGCAGCCCGTCCACTTCCGCAATGTAACGATGCGATGAAGTCGTGATGCGCTGGAGCCGCGCGAGATTCCATCGGCCTAGTGGTTTGGGCATAGTTTCTAAAACAGGTTTATTTCCGCCGAATTATCTGTTTAAGTCAAGCCATGGACGCCGCTTTGCCGCCGCTAACTGCCAGCACGCTTTACCTCGTCGCCACGCCGATTGGCAATCTCGAGGACATCACGCTCCGCGCGCTCCGCGTTTTGCGCGAGTGCGATGTCGTCGCTGCCGAAGACACGCGCCACAGCGGACAATTGCTAAAACATTTTGGAATCTCAAAACCACTCTTAAGTTATTTTCAATTCAACGAAGCGCGGCGCAGCGAGGAAATCATCGAGCGACTCCGGCGCGGCGAGAAAGTCGCGCTCGTTACGGACGCTGGCAGCCCCGGCATCAGCGATCCCGGCGAGCGTGTGGTGCGCGCCGCCATCGCCGCTGGCTTTCGGGTTGAAGCCGTAGCTGGGCCGTGCGCGCTCGTCGCCGGACTGACTGCGAGCGGTTTGCCGACGGAGGAATTTTATTTTGCCGGTTTTCTCCCGCACAAATCCGGCCAGCGGCGCAACAAGCTGGAGTCGCTTAAAGCCATTGCTGCCACAATGGTTTTCTACGAATCGCCGTATCGTATCGAAAAACTTCTGGGCGAACTGAACGAAGTTTTTCCCGAACGCGACGTGGTGCTAGCGCGCGAGCTGACGAAGAAGTTTGAAGAGTTTCTGCGCGGCAAACCCGCGCAGCTTTTGGAAATCACGGCGAAGCGCAGCTTGAAAGGCGAGTTTGTGGTGTTGGTCGGTGGCGCTACAACTTGAAATTTGGCGAGTGCCGCAGAAAATTTTTCGGATTCTGGAAAATTATTTTCTCAATCGCCTTCGCCAGATGGCCGCGCTTCTTCATTTCCAACGCCGTTTTTGGCACGGCCAGCGGATCGCTCATACCCCAATCGCACGCGCTGTTCATCCAGATTTTTTCGCTGCCGTAAGTTTCTAAAATATCAATCGCCCGCGCGGGCGTGCATTTGGTTTCGGGATAAAGCGTCATGCCCGCCCACATGCCGCAGTCCAAAACCATTTCCACCGTATGTTCCTCGACGTGATCAATGATGACGCGCTCCGGCGAAATGCGTTTATCATTTTTCAAAACGTCGAGAATCAATCTCGTTCCTTTAAGTTTGTCTTCGAGATGCGGCGTGTGGACGAGAATCAATTGATTATATTTTGCCGCCAGTTCCACCTGCATTTCCAAAACACGCAATTCGTTCCGCGAATTTTTATTCAACCCAATTTCGCCGATGCCGAGAACATTTTTACTTTTGATAAATTGCGGAATCAAGGCGATGACTTCTTCCGCCAGTTTCACGTCTTCGGCTTCTTTTGAATTGATGCAGAGCCAGCAGAAATGTTTCAGGCCGAACTTGGCGGCGCGCTTCGGTTCGTGTTCGGTGAGTTGGGAAAAATAATCAAAAAAGCCGGCAGGCGAACTGCGGTCGAAACCCGCCCAGAACGCAGGCTCACAAACGGCCTCGCAGCCGGCGAGCGCCATGCGTTCGTAATCATCCGTCGTGCGGCTGACCATGTGGGCGTGCGGTTCGATGTAGCGCATGGCAATTATTTGGTTTTGGAATACGCGCCAACTGCACCTTTGCCAGCAGCTTTGGCAATTGGCTTCGTCGTCAAATCGCTGAACGCGAGCAAAACATTCTTCGCGCGGTTTTTCTTTTTGCCGTCCAGCTTCGTCAGCGTGGCGCGGAAACTTTTCAGGCGAAAATCTTCTTTGCCAGTCGCGCGTTCTACGCGGTCGAGAAAGGCGGCGATTTCGATGAGCTTATGCCGCGCATCGAGAAAATAGAGGTCGAGGACTTGCTGCTTGGTCATACGAGTTTGGGAAAAAATTCGTGCGCGGTGCGGCACGTTGCCCCGCTTAATTCATCGAGTGAAATCATTTTCACCTGCGCGACGGTCTCGGAAATCTCCTTTATGAATGCGGGTTCGCCGCGTTGGCCACGATGCGGCACAGGCGCGAGATACGGACAGTCCGTTTCCAGCATGAATTTGTCCAGCGGCGTGGCGGCCACGGCGTCGCGGATGTTCTGGCCGTTCTTGAAAGTCACGATGCCCGTGTAGCTCACGAGCGATCCGATTTCCAAAATCTGTTTCAAACGCTCCACGCTTTCGCCGAAGCAATGAAAGACGCCGCGCACTTTGCCGGCGAACGGTTTTAATTGCGCCAGTGTGTCGTCGAACGACGCGCGCTGGTGAATGACGGCATTCAAATTAAATTCCGCCGCGACTTCGAGTTGCTGCTGAAAAATTTCCGCCTGCCGTTTTTTGTAATGGGCGTCGTCCGCCGCGCTGCCGTTTTGGGAACTCGGCAGCCGATAATAATCCAAACCAGTTTCGCCAATCGCGACGACTTTGGGATGCGCCGCAAGTTCGCGCAGAGCCGGGCGCAAATCTTCCGGAGCAGTCAACGCCTCGCTTGGATGCCAGCCGACGGCGGCGTAAATCGTGGGAAATTTTTCCGCGAGCGCGATTGCGCGGCGACTGCTGTCCAAACTTGTGCCGATGGAAATTATTTTGGTGACGCCAGCAGCTTGCGCGCGGGCGAGGACTTCCGAAAAATCCTGTTCATATTCGGGATAATCCAGATGCGCGTGTGTGTCGAAGAAAATGGGCATGGATGCGGAAGATGATTGAGGGTTCAACGTATGATTTGCTTGTTAGGATCGTATTCCAAGTTTCTTGATCCGCCGGGGTTGACCCAAATATCCGCATTGAAGTAGGTCGGCGGCTGCGGACGGCTTGCATCAAGGTCAATGGTCATCCGGCCATGTTCGTGGGGAAATTGAATGTGATGCTTGGTTGGTATCCTTCAGCCGGGGCTTCGTAAGGATAGGGCTGGTTGGTGTATTCCAGCAAACCGCCGTTGGTGATTGCAAGGGTCACTGACCAATCAAATGACGTGTGGCGATTTCTCTGATTAAGTGTCAAAGGATTTCTGGTCAGCGTTACCATCAAATCGCCATGGCTGGTATAAACATCCGGGATTGTTCCATTGCTTTTATATTTGAAAAAATCAAATCGTTCGGTTGTGCCATCACAGGGAACCGAAGAATAAATCTGCGTGTGTTTCAGTGGCTCGCCACCACGCAGTTTCCACATGACAAAAGTTAGCCGATTAGTTGGACTTGATTGACCGGCAATTGGTGCAATCCGACCCAAACGATAGTTAATTTCGTAACCGGGCTTTGATATGCTTGCGCTCAATGACGCGCCTTTTAAGCGGACAAACTGAAATAATCCTTCGGCATCGGTTTGGGTTTTGTGCTTTTCGATTTTGCCAACTATCCAACCGTTCATCAATTCGATGTCGCCTTCAACATCTACGCCAGCAACCGGCTGTCCGTTTTGATCAATTACCTTGCCGTATAGATTTTGTGGTTGACGATTTTTAGCCATGGAATCTAGCATCATGGCTTCGCCCTTGCCAATAAGCCCATCATTATAGGCTTTTTGTATGCCCGACTCGGTGCAGCCACTCCCCAGCAACAAAACGCCCACGGCCAAGGTCAAAATTGTTTTCATATGGAAAGGTCGGGCATGGGATTTTTTAACCGCGAAATAACCGAACCACGCGAAAAGGAAAACTCAATTTTCCATTCGTTCGCGTGGTTCGCCTATTTCGCGGTTGAATCATTTGGTTTTTTCGGCGGCCATTTTATTTTCCAGCGCCTGAAGTTTTTCGTCAATGTCCTTCCGGCCGGGATAATCCGGCGCTTCGGCAATCAGCGCACGATAATTTTCCACTGCATCAGCGGAGCGATTTTGTGCGGTCAGCATTTCGCCGAGCGTAATCCGGATGCGGATTTTTTGCTGCTGCGAAGGATTTAACTTAAGCGCGTTCTGCCACGATTCGATGGCGGAGTTCGGTTTGCCAGACGCTTCGTAAAAGTTTGCCAGCTTCTCGCTCAGGACAGCGCTTTGTGCAGTGGTCGGCAGGTTGGCGAGAAAGGGAAGCAGTTGGGATTCGCGCAAACCGTGAGCGAGGTCGAGGCACATCAGCCGATCAAACGACCATTCGAGCAACGGACTTTTTGTGCGCGCCAGCAGTGCGTGCAGTTCTGGTGGCGATTTTTTGAACGGTTGATACAGCGGGTCGCCGATAACTGCCGTCTGCCAGGACAAGGCGATTTGCGATGCCCACGCGGCTTCGCCAAACGTAAAGCCATTGCCGAGCGCTTGAATGGTGTAGGCAACGTTGGGCGTGAATTGCAAATACGGTTCATACACGCAGCCCATCGTGCAGGTCGCGCCTTTGGCCAGCAACGGGCCGCACCAATGTTGCGTGGCGGTGCGCACGGAGTCGGCACTATAAGAATTCAGATGATAAGCGAATGCACCGGGCATGAACTCCATTTTCGATTGCAGAAATGGGCCGCACGGATCGAACGCATACCAACCAGCGTAAATCGCAATGTGGCTCATCGGCAACGACGCGGGAAATAAATCTGCATTCGTGTCTACTTCGACTTCAAAGCCAAGTTGACGACTGATTTCTGCGCCGGTCATCATCCAAACATCGCCGAGGTAATAATCATTGGTCGTCGCCAAGCCGCGCGCATCAAAATATGCGCGTCCCCATAAGCCGGAGTTCTCTGCTTGAATGGATTTGTCCACAAGACCATTGGCGATTTCCGCCGTCGGTCCGTCCAGCCGCGAAACCAGCAGCAGTCCGTTGGTGCAATTCATCGCCGCGCGGTTGGTGCAAAGGTAAAATGGATTTGGCAATGGCCCTGTCAGCGGAACTTTTATTTTTATTTCCGGCAGCCAGGCGAGTTCTGAATCCACGGCTGCTTCGTTGCCGCGCAATTTGTCGCGTGTAACTTTGTCGGCAAATCTTTCAATGAAAGTATTGTCTAAATAATTTTCCATGATGGAACTTGGCGCGATTTTCAGCGGCATGCCGTAGCATAGAACAGCGTAACGAATTTTGGATTGCACAACGCGCACTTCCGTTTGAGCTGGTTGACCTTTGGCGGCGGGCGTGGTGACCTCGCCAAATTTCCAAAGCCCGGCAGCTTCGAGCCGGTTGGCGAGCGGTTTCTGCAAAAAATCTCTGAAGTCAGCGCGCGAAATGGTTTCGTTAGTCGTGAGACCGAAACCAAAAATTTGGTTCTGCGGAACCGCTCGCACAGCCGCGTAATGCTCGGCAACGGTTTTGGATTCCGGCATCTGAGTGTTGTAAATCACCACTGCTTCCTCGCCGCCGCCGCGCGCAAAAAACGGCGTCATGACGAGCAAGCAAAGCAGGGTTGTGGCGCGCAAAAAAATCATGGTGTGTTTGGCGGCATCCACATTATTCCATTGATTTCATTTGTCAAAAAGTGCGGCGTGCATTCCGGGTAGCGCGCGTTGATTTTTCTTATCCCAGTAACGAAAGGCAGCGCTCCAGTCCCAGATGCACCAGCCGATATGCAACTTTTCCGCTTCGTGGCGCATCGCAGAATAAAAATTTGCGCGCGATTGGGCGTCTGCCTTGGTGTAAGCCCCGAACTCACCGAGGTGAATCGGTCGTCCATAATAATCTGACCACGCGCTGGCGAATTTTAATTTTGACGTGAACGCAATCGGGCCACTTGGATTTTTTTCTATCGGCAACGAATTGTATTTTTTAAACCAGTCCAGCACCCACGGTTTCGGATTGAGGCTCATGTCCGGCACAAGCGGTTGTGTCGGCGGTCCGGGAAAAACAACGCCAGTTTGTTTGAAATCCTCACCCGTCCAACTTGCACCCTGATGCGTGAAATGAAACGGTTCGTAGCAATGCACAGAAACAATCACGTTGTCGTCCGGCGGCAGTGCGAGATTTTTTAATTCATCAATGTTGCCCCAGTTGCCCGGCTCGACAAAGATGGTTCGCAACGGATTCGTCGCGCGGATAGTGGCGATGGCGCGCGCGTAAAGCGGATTCATCACCGCCGTGGTAGCGTGATCATGCGGCTCATTATCGAGTTCAAACGCCAGTGTATTTGGGAATTTCTTATAATGCGCCGCGACTTGCTCCCAGATTTTAACAAATTCTTCGGTCGCAGCGGCTGGGTTTTTGTCCAGTTCGGCGAATTGATGTATGTTGATCATCACAGCTATTTTATTAGCAATCGCGTTGGTTACGACAAAATCTACGCGCGCAAAAATTTCCGGCGCAAGGGTGTAATCTGGCGCATGTCCGGCATAATGTTGCCAACCGACCGGCACGCGCACATGGTCGAAGCCCTCGCGTTTCATTGCAGCAAATTCATCCGCCGAAACGGTGACGCCCCAATTTTGTCCCGGCGGCGTTTCGAGATAATTGCCGAGGTTCACACCGTGCTGAAAAAGTTTCGCAGCGCGATATGCAGGCGAATCGTGGCTTTTTAGCGGAATCATTTCTGGCGGGTTCGCTGGAGTGAAGGCGAATCCGCTGTCGGCATGCGCCGAAAGTGCGAGGCCGAAAAAAAGCGCGGTGATAAAAATGGAAAAACTATTTTTCACTTACGCGCCTTTGACTTTAAGTCCGTCCCAAGCGAGCGAAATGCCGTCTGGTAATTCTGCTTGCGACTTATCGTGGTCGTAATCGTGCGTGAGGTGCGTGAAATAAGTGCGCCCCGCGTTAATGCGACGTGCGGCTGTCAAAGCTTCGTCGAGGCACATGTGCGTGGGATGCGGCTTGAAGCGCAGCGCGTCAATCACTGCGATTTCTACGCCGCGAACTTGTTCAATGACCGAATCCGGAATCTCCTTGCAGTCGCTCAAGTAAGTTAGGCGTTTCTTCCCGTCCTGCTCGAATAAAAACCCCGTCGTCGTCATGCGCCCGTGAGGCAAATCGAACGGCGTTATTTTAAGATCACCAATTTCAAACGGACCATTGATGACTTTTTCTTCGGGAATAAAATAACCTTTCGGCCACGGGCCTTGATGAAACGCGTAAATGAACACGCGGCGCAGATGCACCATCGTCGCCTCGCTGGCGTAAATCGGTAGCGCCGTGCCGCCGTTCAAATCGCAGAAACGGCGGCAATCGTCCATGCCGAGAATGTGGTCGGCATGCGCGTGCGTGACGAGCACGGCGTCGAGATGATTGATTTTTTCGCGCAGACATTGCAGGCGAAATTCCGGCGGCGTGTCCACGACCAGTTTTACTTTGTCCGTCGCGATATAAATGGCCGGGCGCGTGCGCCAGTTCTTGGGATTCGCGAGATATTCCGGCGGATACTCCACGCCGATGAGTGGCACGCCCTGCGAAGTGCCGCTACCGAGAAATGTAAATTCAAACGCCATGCGGATTGAAAATTAACAGAACCGCGAAATTCGGCGAATTGAAAATGATTTCAAACATTTTGGTTTTTGCATCTGCGCCAATCTGTGTTTAGCTGTGGCCGAAATTTGGCCATGTTGACGACTTTGCGCATAAAAAACCTCGCCCTCGTGAGCGACCTCACGCTGGAACTCCAGCCCGGTTGCAACGTCATCACCGGCGAGACCGGCGCGGGCAAGTCCATCATCATTGGCGCGCTGAATTTGGTTTTGGGCGAACGCGCCGACCGCACGCTCATCCGCAGCGGTGAAGAAAGCTGTTCCGTCGAAGCCGTGTTCGACACTAAAAAACTGCGCGCGCCACTGAAAAGTTTTCTCGAAGAAAACGGCTTGGAACCGTGCGAGGAAAATCAGCTCGTGTTGAAACGTAATTTTTCCGCGAGCGGCACGAATCGCCAGTTCATCAATGGTTCCGCGACGACGCTCGCCACGCTCGCCACGATTGGCGAATGGCTCGTGGACATGCACGGCCCGCATGATCACCAGTCGTTGCTGCACGCGGGCAAACAGCTTTTGATCCTCGATGCGTTCGGTGGTCTGGCAAAAACGCGCGAAGAATTTGGCGAACTCGTTCGCCGCCGCAGCGTTTTGGAAAGTGAAAAGTCCGCGCTCATCGTGGATGAAAAAACTTACGCGCAGCAATTAGATTTATTGCGGTTTCAAGTGCAGGAAATTTCCGCCGCGCGCTTGCAGCCGGACGAGGAGCAGTCGGTCACGGAAGAATTCAACCGCGCGAGCAACGCCGCGAAATTATTGCAGTTAAGTCAGACGGCGATTGACGCTTTGAGCGAAAGCGAAAGTTCATTGCTTACGCAATCCGGTGTCATTGGCCGCGTGCTGGCGGAATTGCAGCGCGTGGATGTCGGCGCGGAAAATCTGGTCGCGTTGCACGCGCAGGCGGGCGAGACGTTGCGCGAGTTGCAGACGGAATTGTCGCGTTACGCCGACAAGGTGGACGTGGATCCCGCGCGGCTTGCGGAAGTTGAAGAGCGTTTGAATTTGATTCACTCGCTGAAACGCAAATACGGCGCGACGCTGGCAGAAGTCATCGCGTTTGGCGACGAGGCGAAAACCAAATTGCAATCGCTCGAAAGCCGCGACGCGGAACTGGCGCGGCTGAATGCGGCGTTGGAAAAACTGGATTCAGAAATTGCGAGTGCGGGCAAAAAACTTTCCGCCGCGCGCAAGAAAGTGATTCCGCAAATTGCGAAAGCCGTGAGTAAGCAATTGGAAGATTTGGGCTTCAAACAGAGCAAGTTTGATGTGGCGATTTCCGCAGCCGCGCAGCTGTCTACTTCCGGTCAGGACGAAATTGAATTTCAGTTTGCGCCCAATCCCGGCGAGCCAGCCAAGCCATTGCGCGCGATTGCGTCGAGCGGCGAAATGGCGCGCGTGATGTTAGCTTTGAAAACTGTGCTGGCGGCGGAAGATGAAATTCCGGTTTTAGTTTTTGATGAAGTGGACGCGAATGTCGGTGGCGAAACAGCGAATGCCGTCGGCGAGAAGATGCAGCAGATTGCTTTGAAACGACAGGTGTTTTGCATTACGCATCTGCCGCAGGTCGCAGCGGCTGCGGACGCACATTATGTCGTTAGTAAGTCGGTAAAGAATGGCCGGACGATTTCTGAAATCACTTTGCTCGACAAAAAATTGCGCGTCACGGAACTCGCGCGGATGCTCGGCGGTCAGACCGAGGCCGCGCGCAAACACGCGGAGGCGTTGTTGAAATGATTTTTGGCTTTTCCAATTGAACCGCAGTTGCGACTGTGGTGGCACAACTCTGATCTGTTATGATAAAATTAAGTTTCCCATTTTCTGAAGAAAAAATCCGCGCGCTAAAAGTCGGCGACGAAGTTTTGATTTCTGGCGTCGTGTTCACGGGGCGCGACGCGGTGCACAAGTATTTGCATGAAGGTGGCAAGCTGCCGGCGGGCGTGAGTTTCAAGGACGGAATCATTTATCACTGCGGGCCGGTGATGATGCCGCAGGCGGACGGCACATTCAAATGCACGGCGGCGGGGCCGACGACTTCGATTCGCGAAGAACCATATCAATGGCAGGTCATCCGTGATTTCGGTTTGCGCGGTGTCATCGGCAAAGGCGGGATGGGAGCGAAGACGCAGGCGGCCTGCAAAGAATATGGCTGTGTGTATCTGCACGGCATCGGCGGTGCGGCGCAGGTGCTGGCCGAGTGTGTCAAAAAAGTTCGCAACGTTTATTTCAAGGAAGAGTTCGGTTCGCCGGAAGCGATTTGGGAATTGGAAGTGGTGGATTTTCCCGCTGTGGTGACGATTGACGCGCACGGCAATTCGCTGCATGAAGAAATTTTTGCCAAGAGCCAAGCGGCGTTGGCGACGCGGCTCTAAAATCTAAAATTCCATTCGCGCGTAGAATATTTTTCGTGGGCGAGTTGGGAAATTTCTGCGAACAGTGGTTTTTTTAATTGTTCATTTGCGTTCCACTCATTCGCGAGCGCTGCCTTTATTTTTTCTGCGGGCAAATTCAAATTGGTCACGAAGTCAGAATGCGGGCGGCTGGCGCGATAATCCGGCTGTAACGACGGCATCAAAAGCAGTTCGCTGATCAAATTCAAATCGCAGTCGAGTAGCAAAGTTCCGTGAAAGAGTAAGAAGTTTTTCCGGCGGCGTTGCGAGTTGCCGGCGAATTTTACGTCGCCGAGACAAAGGTCGGTATGACCGCGCACGGAGACTTTGGATGCTGGCAGAAGGTTTTGAATCGCGGCGCGATTTTTCTCCATGATGAACTGGTTGGCAAAGGTGATGGTGCGCGTCGGCCCGTTTTCTTCGATGCGCAAAATAAGGGAGTAATTCAATCCGCCTGCCATTTGAACGACGGTTCCGCCGCCGGAGCAACGCCGAAAGATTGGAATTTTTTTAGCTTCGCACGCGGCGACATTGACTTCAGTGGCGACTTTATTGGCGTAGCCGACGACGACGAAAGTTTCGCGCGGCTGCCAAAACAGTAGGGTTTCTTCGCCCGCGCCGCTTTCGCACCAGTCCAGAACGGCTTCGTCCGCTGCGAGATTTTCAGCGGGTGCGGTAAATGTGAGGTCGAGCCGTTTCATGGCCGCAACATTTCGCAGTTGTTGCGCGCAGAAATCCAGTTTATTCTGTCGGGCGTTGCTGTTTATCCGCAAATAAGAATTTTAGCCAAGTGAAATCATCCAAAAAAGACATTTACGAAACGCGTTCCGCATCCACCTCAACGGCCACCAACGGCGACAAGATGTCCGAATCGTTGCAAGCCATGTTTGAGTTGTCCCTGCAAAATCAGGGGCCGGAGCGCACGGCGCAATTGCTCGAAAAACTCGCCACGCAACTGCGCACCGAGCCGCGTCCCACCAGCGGTCAGACCACGCCTTACATCAATACGATTCCTGCGGAGCAACAACCGGTTTATCCGGGCGACCGCGACATCGAACGCCGCATCAAGAGCATTATCCGTTGGAACGCGATGGCGATGGTGGTGAAGGCAAATTCGAACACAAACGTCGGCGGACATATCGCGTCGTTTGCCTCGTCAGCGACGCTTTACGAAGTGGCGCAGAATCATTTTTTCCGTGGTCGCTCCGAAAATTTTCCCGGCGATCAGATTTATTTTCAAGGCCACGCCGCGCCGGGCATGTATGCGCGCGCGTATCTTGAAGGCCGTTTGAACGAGGCGGATTTGCAGAATTTCCGGCAGGAACTCGCGCCGGGCGGCGGCTTGTCATCGTATCCGCATCCGTATTTGATGCCGGAATTCTGGCAGTTTCCGACGGTCTCGATGGGGCTCGGCCCGATCATGTCGCTATATCAGGCGCGCTTTAATCGTTATTTGCAGGCTCGCGGGCTGGTGAACTGGAAATCCGAACCGAAAGTTTGGGCGTTCCTTGGTGACGGCGAATCGGACGAGCCGGAATCACTCGGCGCCATCACTTTGGCAGCGCGTGAAAATCTCGACAACATTGTTTGGGTTGTAAATTGCAATTTGCAGCGGCTCGACGGTCCGGTGCGCGGCAATGGAAAAATTATTCAGGAACTCGAAGGTTTGTTCCGCGGTGCGGGTTGGAATGTCATCAAGGTCATTTGGGGCACGGAGTGGGACGAAATCATCAAGCGCGATAAGTCCGGCCTGCTGCTCAAGCGCATGGAAGAATGCGTGGATGGCGATTATCAGAAATACATCGTCGAGCCCGGCAGCTACACGCGTAAACATTTCTTTGGTAAATATCCGCAGTTGCTCGAACTGGTGAACCATTTGAGCGACGAGCAAATTTCAAAATTACTGCGCGGCGGTCACGACGTCCGCAAAATGTATGCGGCCTACAAAGCAGCGACGGAACACAAAGGTCAACCGACAGTTGTTCTCGCAAAAACCGTCAAAGGTTACGGCCTCGGTGAAGCGGGTGAAGGCAAAAATATTTCGCATCAGCAGAAGAAAATGAACGAGAAGGAACTCCGCGAGTTCCGCAAGCGTTTCAACATTCCGATCAGCGACGATGTCATTGCCGACATGCCGTTTTTCCGTCCCGCGCCGGATAGTGTGGAGACGAAATACCTTTTGGAAAAACGCAAAGCGCTCGGTGGCTTTGTGCCAGCGCGTATCGTCAAACCCGTCACGCTTGACGTGCCAAAGCTGGATCATTTCGCCGAAATGGTGCGTGGTTCCGCGCGCGAAGCTTCCACGACGATGGTGTTCGGTCGCATGTTGAGCCTGATGCTCCAACACAAAGGTTTGAACAAGCATTTGGTTCCGATTATTCCCGACGAAGCGCGCACGTTTGGTCTTGATACCTTGTTTCGTGAGATTGGAATTTACTCGCCCAAAGGCCAGCTTTACGAGCCGGTGGATAGCAAAACGCTTGCGTATTATCACGAAGCGAAAGATGGTCAAATTCTCGAAGAGGGCATTAGTGAAACTGGTGCGATGTCATCCTTTATTGCCGCTGGCACGAGCTACGCATCGCACGGCGTGCCGATGGTTCCGTTTTACATTTATTACTCGATGTTCGGACCGCAGCGCGTCGGCGATTTGTTCTGGCTCGCGGGCGACATTCGTGCGAAAGGCTTTTTGCTCGGCGCAACCTCAGGCCGCACTTCGCTCAACGGCGAAGGTCTGCAACATCAGGACGGGCACAGCTTGCTTCACGCCAGCACGATTCCGACCTGTTTGCCTTACGATCCCGCATTCGGCTACGAACTTGCCGCCATCGTGGCGGATGGCTTGCGCCGGATGTATGTCGAGCAGGAAGACATTTTTTATTACCTCGCCGTTTACAACGAAAATTATCCGCAGCCGCCGATGCCGGCGGATTGTGAAGAGGGAATTCTCAAAGGCTTGTATAAATTCAAGCCCGGCGTTGAAGGCAAGAAAATCAAGGCGCACATCTTCGGCAGCGGTTCCATCATGCAGTCTGCGTTGAAGGCGCAGGAAATTCTCGCGGAAAAATACGGCGTCAGCGCCGATGTCTGGAGCGCGACGAGTTACAAGTTGCTGCGCACCGACGCGATTCGCACGCAGCGTTGGAACATGCTGCACCCGACTTTGCCTGCAAAGAAAAATTACGTCGAGACGCTGCTCGCAAAAGAGCAGGGCGCGTTCGTCGCCGTCTCGGATAACATCCGCACCGTGCCAGATCAGATTGCTTCGTGGGTTCCCGGCGGATTGTTCACGCTCGGCACGGATGGCTTTGGCCGCAGCGACACGCGCGGCCGTTTGCGTCGATTCTTCGGCGTGGATGTCGAGTCCACCGTTATCGGCACGCTCTACGCGCTGGCGGAGAAAAAATTGATCGACCGTAAAGTCGTTGCGCAGGCAATCAAAGATTTGGGCGTGGATCCCGAACTGGTGCAGCCGCAGCTTGTCTGACGGAATTGCGGCTTGTCTTTGGCGCGGAAGTTTGGTTTCATTCGCGCCCACGGTCGGCAGGATAGCTCAGTTGGTAGAGCAGAGGACTGAAAATCCTTGTGTCCCCAGTTCAATTCTGGGTCCTGCCACCACTCTTTAAAACCCCTGATTCTATCAGGGGTTTTTCGCTTTTTGGAGTGGCCCGCTTGGTGGTGGCTTGACATCGGTGGACAGCCAGTTCATAAACCAATCCGTTGGAGTTGATTAAATATGCAAAAAACCATCCGCTTACTTCCGTTCATCCTCGTCGCGTTACTCTGCGGCTGCGACAAGCAGACCAAAATCAATAGTGCCAAGATTGATTTGCTGTCGCGGAACATCATTCAATACGAGCAAAACCAGTCCAAGCAAATGGCCGTCATCCAATCGCAACTAACTTCGCTTGCGCCGATGCTGGATAAGATGAACGATTTTTATTTTGAGAAGAGCCACGACGAAGCGTTTTTCTTCCACACGAATACACTCTATCTGTTGCTAACGGTGGACAAAAAAATCGAGGCGCATCTGCAACTGGCCGACACCGAACGCGAATCGCAGAGCGCGCAAACTTATAATTATTATACCAATCAGATGAGCGTGTTGTTTGCCATTCAAGATGCGCTGGCGGTTCAGGAAACTAATCTGGTGACCAAGGTGAATGCTGAGACGTTGCGTCTCGACGGAGAATTACTGCGACAAATCCGACTCGCCACGCCGGACGCAGCGGAGATTGCGCGGCGACAGCAATTGGTGGCGGACACGGCGGAAATCAAACGCGTTCTTTCTCAAATTGAGGTGCAAATCAGTCAGATGACTAACCGGATTTTGCGGTGAGCTTACTACAAAAGAAAAGAGACCGGACACTACTCCGGTCTCTTTACAACAACACCTAAAATTTTCAGTCGAACCACTACGTCCAACTGAGAATAGATTAACAGATTCAATTTCTTCCGCCTGTCACCAGTTGTGGTTACAGCGACCCCATCAGATGAATTGGCTTTTCACCACGCGTTAAATCCGCCACTTTGCGCACGGAATCATTCGTTGAAAACACTGCAAAAATATCTCGTCGGTCAGGTCTTCGTCACGCTGCTGCTCACCGTGGCGGTATTCACCGCCGTATTGCTCATCGGCAATGCGCTGCGCGAAATTCTCACGCTCCTCGCCAGCAGCCACGTCAGTCCGCTGCTGATGGTGAAGGCGATTTTATATTTGATTCCGTTCGTTTGGGTGTTCGCATTGCCAATGGGAATGCTGACCGCGACGCTGCTGGTTTTTGGTCGTTTCAGCGCGGATCAGGAACTTACGGCTGCGCGCGCGAGCGGCGTCAGCCTGATGTCGCTTGTGATGCCAGTGCTGTTATTGAGTTTGTTTTGCTGCACATTGAGCGCGTGGTTCAATATGGAACTCGGCCCACGTTGCCGCGTGGCTTACGTCAGTTTGATTCGCGACCTCCGCGCTGAAATCGTCAACGCGCAATTGCCGGCTGGCCGTTTCATCCGTGATTTTCCCGGCTACATTTTTTACGTCGAAAAAAATAACGGCGGCAAATTGGAAAACGTGATGATTTACCGGCTCCAAAATGAGACGAACGTGGACACCACTTTGCGTGCCGCACGCGGCCAACTCAAACCCGACCGCGCGAACAATCAGTTGATTTTAGATTTATATGACGCCCAGAGCGTCACCGTCGGCGAACGCGATGCCATCAGTTCCTTTCCGACGTTGACGTTGAACTTGAGTTTGAGCAGCGCGACCAATCGCGTGAACAAACCGAGCATCAGCGACATGACCTTCCTGCAATTGCGACAGGAGTTACACGATTTGGAAAACTTGCATTTACCCGTCGGCACCAATGCGTCGGACACCTTGCGCGTGCAATTAAAAACGTTGCGCCAGCAGCAAAAAGATTTTACCGAACCCGTTCGCGTGGCGATGAATCGTGAGGTGGCGTTTTCCTTTGCTTGCTTTGGTTTTACGCTCGTCGGCATTCCGCTTGGCATCCGCGTTCATCGGCGCGAGACCAACATCGGTATCGCCATCGCGCTGTTGCTCGTCGTGGTTTATTACGCCTTCATCATGCTCGGCCAATCGCTGGCGGCGCGACCGGAATTTTGTCCGCACCTGATTTTGTGGCTGCCGAATTTTATTTTTCAAGCCGTTGGCGCCGTGCTGCTCTGGCGGGCAAACCGGGGAATCTGAAAATTAACCACCGACCGGCCGCGATGCGTGCCAGCTCGGCGGGTGGCCAAAGCTGGGGAGAAAAGATGGAAACGAATTCAACCGCCAAGCCGCCAAGCGCGCCAAGCAGACACGGATTTCACTGATTACCACGGATTCCGAATCCATCCGCGCAAATCCGTGTCAGGTCTTGTTCCCCATCTGTGATTATCTGTGCCTCTGTGGCAAAAAACTTGGCGACCTTGGCGACTTGGCGGTTAAATTTTGAAACAAACCGGTGACACCCCGACCCGCGCGCGGCAGAAAAGTGTCGGCCAAGCTGCCTGGATAGCCTTAAAACGCCAATAAAATAAAGGCATTAACCTATCTCCCAGCGGCGATCTCCCGGCTCCTGATGCGTGGCTAAAATATGTTCAAAATATTTTAAAAAAAAGTTGACGCCGGGTTGCCCCTCTGCGAAATTGTTGCCACACACGGTAAACAAAACAACAACACACACACTACAAATGAAAAAAACACTACTGATTGCTGCAGCTGCGCTGGCTGCCGGAATCATTTCAACCCAAGCCAGCAGCGTTTACTCACAGAATATTGTGGGTTACATGAATCTTCAGGTTCCAACCAATGGTTTTAATCAGGTTGCGAATCAGTTAGACATCGGTGATGGGACTAACGGAATCACTGAAGTGTTGAATGGTTCCGCTTTGGTGTCTGATCCAAATGGTGTCAACAACACGGTGGCTTATATTTGGCAATACGGTTCTCAGGGGTATTTGACACTTCAATATTACACAGCTTCAGATGCTTTAGCGTGGTGGGGTGTTAACAAGGCTGGATTCTATGATGGCAATGGTAATTATAATGATGCGCCCGTTCCGCCTGGCTCTTCATTTTTTGTCCAAAATTACGCCAATACTAGTTCTAATCTAACTCTCACCCTGACTGGCTCAATTGCGAATCAGACCAATATTGTAACAATTGCTCCGGGATTTCAAACCGTTGCATACGGTGCGCCGGTAGCTACAAGTTTGGTTCTGTCAAACAATTATGTTGGCGTTTCTGATGCCAATGGTATTAATAATGACGTCCTTTATTCTTGGGTGCCGTCTATGCAAGGGTTTTTGACGCTTCAATATTACACTGCTTCAGATGCTTTGGCATGGTGGGGTGTTAACCAAGTTGGCTTCTATGACGGTAATGGTAGCCCTGTTAATTACACGCCCAATGCGGGGCAGCCGTTCTTTATTCAACGCTTAACCGGTGCAACTACGTATTTCACTAATTCATTTAGCAGCCAATAAAAACCCTGCTTAAACACGCAACACTAAAAATTAAAACCAACATTAACATGAAAAAATCAATCGCATTAACTATTGCTTTGGCAATTGGAAGCCTTGGGGCTTTTGGTCAAGGTAACATTCTGATTCAAGCAAGTCATAGTATCTTTGGTGGCACTCCTGGAAGTGCTGGATCTTTGGCTGGAGCGCAGTTTGACTATGTGGCACTCTTCGCCTTCACTAGTTCTTCAGCTGCTAACGCAGCTGCGAATGGTGCAGTTTCAGGCACAGCTACCACCGGTTCTGCGAGCGGCACACTTGGACTCTACAACACAGCGACGGCATGGTCGTCATTGTTGAGTGGTGCAATCCAAGTTGACAACGGCACGGCTAACACCCCCTCTGTTACGCAGATTGCTGGCACCACGGGAACATTTGCTGCTAACGGTAGCACTAGCTGGACAGCTTCTAATCTTACCGCCGGGAATGCATATTCTTGCATTATGGTTGCTTGGAGTGGTGCTTATACAACCGTAAGTGCAGCTTCAACAGCGAACGCCTTGGTGGGTTGGTCCAAGGTTTTCACTTATACGCCTGCAGTTCCTCCGGGCTCTGCACCTTCAATGACTGCTCTTGTTGGAACCTTCGGTGTGGGTGGCACAATTGCTCCGACGCCGGAACCCGGCACGATGGCTTTGGCCGCGCTCGGCGGTGCCTCGCTGCTCCTGTTCCGCCGCCGCAAATAATTAGTTAGTTTTCATCAACCCCGCTGGCTCACGTCAGCGGGGTTTTTCTTTACCCAAATCACAACCACGGATAAACACGGATGCACACGGATAAAGCCAAGGCAGAGGCACAAAGCAGAGTTGTGAATTTCAATCCGTGTTTATCGGTGTTCATCCGTGGTTAAAAACGCCGCTGAAATTTTCCCGCAACTTTGTGTGAGCGCTGGTGTTTGGTATGGCAGCGGTTATATTTTCATCATGAACTGGCAACGGTCTTTCAACGGCAATGTAGCGGCGGTCTGTGACCGCCGAGGACGGCACTCACAGAGTGCCGCTACAATCAGATGCCATGGGGTTTTGGTGCTTTGTCTTTTAGTATTGGGCGCGCTCTGCATTGTGTCCGCGCGCGCCGACGTGGCGCCAAATCCTTACACGCCCATTGTCACGCGCAATGTGTTCGGGCTGGTGCCCATTCCCACGAACGCGCCGGTGGATACCACGCCGGAAGCGCCGCCGCCCAAGATCACGCCGAATGGCATCATGACATTGTTCGGCAAATTGCAAGTGCTCTTCAAAGTGGCGGGCGTGGCGCATCCCGGCCAGCCGCCCAAGGATGAATCCTATGTCTTGAGCGAGGGTGATCGGCAGGACGACATCGAAGTGCAGGCGATTGATGAAAAAGCGGCCATGATTACGTTCAATAACCACGGCGTTGTGCAGAAGCTGGCTTTGGTTGAGGGCACAGCTTCCGCTGGCAGTGCCGCGCCCGCTGCATCTAACTTTCCGCGACCGGGATTGCCAGCTCCGGGCATGGCTCCAGGAGCGGGCGGGAATACGCCTGTCGGCTTTGGTGGACGTTTCGGACGCACGCGGACGTTGCCGGGCAACACTCCGAGTGCGGATGGCGCACCCGGACTTGGCGGTGGGGCATCATCCCCAGCACCAGCCGCTGATAGTGCGTCGCAACAACAGATTACGCCTGAAGCTGCAGTTATCATGATGGAAGCACAACGCGCCCAATGGAAACAACAAGGCAATCCTGCTATGGCCATTCTTCCACCCACACAAATTACTTCACAGGTAAACGGCGATGGTGGCGGCGAAGGCGCACCCGGCGGCGGCCCGCCCGTGCCGGGAGATTAGTCGGCGCAGGTTTTCAAATCGGTTAGTCGTTTTGGCCGTGTCGGCTTCATTTGCCATTTCCCTTGATTTTGTGCTGGACATTTGGCGGCAAAAGGCCGTTGATGGATTCAAATTCGCCATGAAAACTTCTTCGCATGTGCGTGGTTATGGCTGGCAAAAGGATTTGCCGGATCAACGGGATTTCACTTACGCGGCACCGTCGCCGCAACTCGCACCGCTGCCAGTCAAAGTGGATTTACGCCCGCAATGTCCGCCAGTGTATGACCAAGGTCAGCTCGGCAGTTGCACGGCCAACGCCATCGGCGGCGCCATCCAATTCGAGCGGCGGAAACAAAAGCTCGCGGACTTCGTGCCGTCGCGGCTCTTCATCTATTACAACGAACGTGTCATTGAACATTCGGTGGCGTCAGACAGCGGCGCGCAAATCCGTGACGGCATCAAAAGCGTCGTGAAACAAGGCGATTGTCCGGAAACGGAATGGCCGTATGACGTGGCCAAATTCAAAACCAAACCGGCGGCGGCGTGTTACGCGGACGCGTTGAAATATAAGGTGATTTCCTACCAGCGCATCACGCAAGCGCTGGGGCAATTGAAAGGTTGTCTGGCGTCGGGCTTTCCGTTCGTCTTCGGCTTCACGGTGTATGAAAGCTTTGAAAGTGCGATGGTGGCGAAAAGCGGTCACGCGCCGTTACCCAAATCCAACGAGTCGGTCGTGGGCGGTCACGCAGTGGTCGGCGTGGGTTATGACGACGCGAAACAGTGGTTCATCGTGCGAAATTCGTGGAGCGCGGGCTGGGGCATGAAAGGCTATTTCACGCTGCCTTACGCGTATGTGACGGAAGCCAATCTGGCGAGCGACTTTTGGACGATTCGTCTATTGCAGCAATGATTTTAATTTCCATCAGATAAAAAAATCAGTCAACCCAACCCAATCAAAACTATGACCCTGACCAAACGTGATCTTGTCATCCGCATCAGTGAAGAAACTGGATTGATCCAAACTCAAGTGTTTGAGGTGGTGCAGAAAACCCTTGATTACATTGCCGAATCGCTCGCGAAAGGCGACAAGGTGGAGCTGCGCAACTTTGGTGTTTTTGATGTGAAAATCCGCAAGGCGCGCGTCGGTCGCAACCCGAATAAGCCGGAAAAAGACGTGCCGATTCCTGCGCGCGCGATGGTGAAATTCAAGGCCGGCAAAGAAATGCGCGCCGAAGTCTTGAAGCTCACGCCGAAAGCTTAACCACAGATAAACACAGATAAACACAGATGGACACGGATGAACGGCCGGACTTGCGCCGTGGTGGGGAGTCGAAACTGATTCTGAAATTCGAGACGGAAAAAATCATTGGTTTTGCCTTCGAGGTTTTGAATGAGGTTGGGCATGGCTTGTTGGAGAAGGTTTACGAGAATTCGCTGACGGTTTTGTTCAAGCAGAATGGCGTGGCATTCGACCAGCAACGCCGGTTTCCAGTTTTATTTCGTGGAGTTCAGGTCGGGGAATTCATTCCTGATTTGATTGCATTCAATTCGGTGATTGTGGACACAAAAGTCATTGATCGGATAACCGACCACGAACGTGGTCAGATGTTGAATTATCTGCGAATAACAAAACTGCGGGTGGGTTTAATTTTGAATTTCAAAAATGCCCAGCTTGAATTTGAGCGAATCGTTTTATAATTCGAATCCGTGTTTATCTGTGTTCATCCGTGTTCAAGTTGTTCAAGCCCGCATAAATAAAGGGTTTCTTGAGCCGGTGGACGGCCACTATCAGCGGATTTGTCAGCACGGCGGGGGGTTGAAACACAATCCCTAACTAACCGGATGACGTCCCGCTGAAACCTGCCCACGACGCTCTAACGTGTCGCGACAATTCTGTTGCATGATTCGGAATCATGCACATGAAAACAAAATACACCCTGTTCCGGCGCAACGGAATCTATTATTCCCAAGATTCGGCGACCGGCCAGCAAAAAAGTCTGCGCACTCGCGACCAAGCCGATGCGTTGCAGTTGCTCAACGCCCGCAACGAGGCGCACCGCCAGCCGGTGCTGAACCTGCATCTAGCCCGCGCGTATCTGACCGCCAGCGACCCCGCGTTCGTCGAACGGACCTGGCAGACCGTCATGGAACAGTTGCAGAGCCGAGGCAAGGACAGCAGCCGCGAGCGTTACGCCAGCGTGTTCAAGTCACCGTCCTTTGACGGCCTGCGGAATAAAAAACTTCTGGAAACGACCACCGATGATTTTTTCGTCGTGTTCAAACAAAACAAAGTCGCCATTAACGAGTTTTTGAAGCGGCTGCATAACTTCGCCTTGAACTTGGGCTGGATCGCCCTGCCCATCGTTGCGCCGTATCTCTGGCCAAAATACGAACCCAAAGACCGGCGCGGCATCACGCTGGACGAGCATCAAAACGTCTTGGCAAAAGAGAAACAGGCGGAATGGAAGCTGTATCTGGAACTACTCTGGGAAACGGGCGCAGCTCAAAGCGACGCCGCGAACTTCAAGGCCGAGGACATCGACTGGCAGACGCGGACGATTTCCTACTTCCGGCAGAAGACCGGCTCATTGGCCCAGTTCACCATCAGCCAGAAACTGGAAACTGTCTTGAGCCATCTGCCAACCACCGGTCCGTTGTTCCCGAATCTATCCACGTGGTCAGAGAGCGACCGCGCCAGTCGTTTCCGCCGCCGCTGTCACAAGGCGGGTGTGGCCGGCGTGACGCTGCATTGCTACCGTTACGCCTGGGCGGAGAGAGCAAAAGTGGTGGGAATGCCGGAGCGGTTTGCGCAGGCGGCGCTGGGCCACAACAGCAAGGCGATTCATCGAGCCTATGCGAAGAAGGCCGTCATCATCGCGCCATCGCTTGAGGACTACGAAAAGAAGGCGGCGGCCTTGCAGCCAGCAGTGACGGCTTGAGGCCGGTTGAAAACAAAAAAGCGGTTGAGTCTGACGGCTCAACCGCTTTTGATTTTTTTTTGCTGGCCACATTAACCGCTCGTGCTGGCCAGATCGCTTTCGCGTGCATTTCCGTTGGTCGGCAGGGATAAGGCCGGGATTGGTGGCCGCAGCGTAAGGTGCTTGCGGGCGTTCTTCTTGTGCCAATGCTGGTAGATGGTGGCACTGACGCGCACCAGCCAGTTGCGGTCTTTGGCAGATTCCAATAAATCCGCCGTGGCAAAGAACTTGATGCCATTGGCCGGCGGATTGCCGAGCGGCTTGATCAATTTCGCGGCGACGAGCGCCGGAATATCATGCGACTGGCAATTGATGACCCAGGCGGCTTGCTCGGCAGTGAGGCGGGCGGGCAACTGGCCCAGCAGACTCAGGAAGCGCTGTTGTTCGTCTCTCATTGGGTGCCTCCTTTCCCAGAATTATCCGGCGGCGCAATCACGGCCGCCTCGGCCGCATTTACCATCCCGCGCAGCGTGCCGTAACGATGTGCCAGGAACCACCCGCCGACGCCCACGGCCACGCCAAACAAAATCAACATTTCATGACCAACCACCAGCGTGGGCAAAATCATCAGCGCGAGACCGCCAGCAGTGATGGCGACACTTGTCGTCACGCTGCCGATGATGACTTGCAGGGGTGGATAAAAGAGAGTTGCCAAGCCGAGCAGGAACATGGCGACGCCGACCCACACAATGCCCTTGAGGCTGGCCAGCTTCGCGCTTAACTCGCGCGCCGTGTCTTTCTGAGCCGCGCCCAGCTCGCTGCTGGCTCGCGTCTCTTCATGCTCCGTCACAAGCATCGGCGCGCTGATTAACAATGAGGAAGCATTTGTCACGAGCGCTCCGCCCGTGTTGGCGGTGACGTGTGTCTCCACCATGCGGGATCCTGCCGGCACCGTGTAAGATTTGGTGCGAACAGTTTCTTGTTCCTGCTTCGACACCGAGGCGGGGTTGTCGGATTGAACGACGCTCTGCTCGATGTGTCCAGCCGATTGGCTGGTGCTGGCCTTGCCGCCCTTGAGCGGCGCGATGGTGCAGCCGGAGAAAAATACGGCGGCCAGCAGCACGGCCACCGCTGCCGCAAGTTTACCAGTGCGACGCGAATTTTCTTGTCGACTATTCAGTAATGTCACCAACTCCTTCGCCCGCTCTTCGGCGCAACCGACGCAGAGCAGAATGGGAGGTTTGCCATCGGCCTCAACCGTAATCCCCCACGGGTAATCCTGTCCCCAGCGGGTTCCCAAATAAACAGCAGCATATTTTTTCATAAATTCCTCACTTCTTCTATTTTTTGCATTTCTTGCGTTCAATGGTTGGGTTCATCATGTGTCCTTTCTTTCCTGAAAACGGCGCAGCTCAAACGCGCAGTCATTGAGCGCGGCGGTGTTGTGGTCAATGCAGACGGCGAGCTTCAACGTGGTCTCATTTTGTTTGTCGATGATTTGCGCCAGCGCGGCGTGATGTTCATTCCGCAGTTCCTTGTGGTCCTCGATGACCGCCTGCAACTGGCGCACGAGCCAGTAAATCACCACCCCGCCGCCGATGAGCAGCAAGCAGAAGGCGGCGAGAAACAACCAGCGATCGTTCATCCCGGCGGCATGGTCCACGGCGTTGATTACTTCGTTGGGGGTCATACACGAATCAGTTTCACTGCTCCACTTTTGGCGCTGATGAGGCTGCCGTATTTCGCCAGCATCGCCTGGACAAGTTTGGGAATCACCGGACGTGTGTCTGTTTTGTCGTAGCCGGTTTGAATGCCGGCATTGTTGTAATACTTCAACCCTTCACCAGCCGGAGCCGCCGTGCGGTCAGCAATCAAAAGCTCCCGCGCCAGTTCGCAAGCTGCCTGCACGACCGCCTTCGGCACGCTGTCTTCCGGCACCCAGTTATTTGAAGTCAGCAACAGGCCAACGCCCAGCGTCGCATCGCGGTCCGGATCGGGACAACGGTAGCGCGGCCATTGCAATGCCTGGGAATCAACGGACTTGACGCCGCCGAATTGGTATTCGGCGTCAATCAGCCGCGACGCCATTGCCAGCGCGACGGCCTTCTGGTCCGCGCTCGCCGCCGTCCACGCCGAGGCGTAAAGATGCCCGGCGTGATAGGCGTCACCATCGCCGAGGTTCGCGTAAACGTTGGCATCGGCTTTGCCGGTGCCATCCTCTTTGATGAGCGTGAGCGGCATGGATTATGGCGTTGCGAGTTCGAGGCCGAACTTCGCCAGAATCAGCCCTTTGATGGTGTCATCCGTCCACTGGCCGAGCGCGTCATAATCCGCGCCGATGACTTGAAACGCGGTAACGTTGTTGACGATGACCGTAAGCTTGCGGGCGAACGAATCATCGTTGGTGCGCCAGGTGATTTGCGAAATATCCGCCGTGCGCGCCGGCATGATCTCGATGGTTTTAGGTTTGATTGCGATTGCGTTCATAATTTTGTGCGAGAGCGTCAGAACCATTCGTAAGGCAGCCCGCTCCCATAGTTGTTAAGCTGCGCCACGTCGTCAGCCGACAGCACCCGCTGCCAGCAACCCACTTCATCAATCAGCCCGCTCCCGGCGGTGCCGATGCAAATTTGATCCATCAGCGATTCATACGGGAACTCGGACACGTCGGCGAACCCCACCAACGCGCCATTGAAATAAAAACAGACCTGGGTGTCCGATTTGGTGATGACCAGATGCGACCAGCCTTCCGGGGAGTAACCCCAAGCCAATCCCATGTTGATCGAATTGGTGTCGCCGTCATACGGATGCAAGGTGATGTCCTGCATGCCACCACCTTGATTCCAGCCATTGACGACGAACAAATTGCCCGCCGAAATCAGGGGGCCACCCATCGGCATATTGCCGCTGACCCAGAGCGAGAAAGAATAATCCCCAATGCCATTCAACGGATAGCCAACGCAGGTCATGCCCGGCCACCAGCCGCCGGTGTCACCGCCCGCGTCATAGGCCATGCCGCGAATGCCTCCGACTTTCGGGCTGGCGTCGCTTTGCAGATAGTTGTTGTTGCCCGACAAATCCGGTTCGCTGGTGTCCGGACTATCCATCGACCAATAAGCCAACAGGCCGTCATGCAGATTGGGCGGCACGGGAGCATCATCCGGGCGAATGATGTTGCTGTGCAGCGTGATTTCACGGCCCGTGTCATCAATGCCGACGATGTAATACAGCTCGCTGCCGCCATCGGGCGCGAACTGGCGAGCGTCGCCATACATCCAATAATCCTCGGTCAAAAACCACGACGCGCCATTGTCGAGACTCGTCCAGACGTTCCACTTGTGTGGATTCGGCAACTCCCAATCCCACCGCAGCAAATCAGGATATGCCGCGCGCAACACGGGCGCGGGCAGCAAGGCGGGATGTCCAAACCGCAACCGATTGCGGCGACGGCCTTGCGCCCACAGCGCCAGCCAGGTGCGGCGGTTAATTTTCGGGAGCGTCATCATGCGAAACTTCGGGCTTCGGTGGTTCGGTCGAAACGACCTCCGCCACAAGGGGAGCAGGCAGCGGCGATGTTGCAGCGACCACAACCGGCGTTGCAGCTTGTTCAATGAGCGGACGACGCTTGCGGCGAATGATGGGTAAAAGTTCGAACATAATTTTGATTTAGCGCTTCGCGCAGGAATTCCCGCGCGAAGCGCAATGGCCAGCGGCAGCTTGCCGCTCAGTTGTTGTGGTCGATGGCGACCATGCGCACGTTTTTGTTTTCAAAAACGCGGGTCCAGTTGGTGCCCGTTTCCAACTCCGCATTGGTCGGGCTGTCGCCCGCCACCGAGGCGCTGGTGAACTTCACGCCGCGCGGATGAAGGATGTAACGACGCCGGTTGATGAGAACGGTATCGGAATCCAGCGGCACGCGAGCGATCTCCACGCCCTCGGTGCCGAACCCGCCTTGCAGCGGTTCCGACTCCAGCGCGGCCGAGCCCTTGCCGAACGCACCGGGACCGAACAGGTAGCTCGTGTAAACCAAACCACTGGTCGTGCCCGCCCGCACCGGCAACGTGTCATCCACGATGACGCGGCGGCCTTGGAACGACTTGATCTGTGCCTTGCCCTCGCTGTCGGGAACAAAGTCGATCAGGTCCAGCTTGCGCAACGCGGCTTCGGTGGCCGAGTGCATGGCAATGGCCGTCAAGCGGTCACCCCGGTCGCCCAGCTTCACGGTCGCATCCACAAACGTGGAACCGTTCAACTGCGTCGCCGCCGCCACACTGCCCGTCGCTTCCGCGGCAATGGTCAGCTTGTTCCCCGCCATCGTTGCCGAGGCGAAGATGCCTTTCAGCGAGCTGATGACGAGTCCCTGATCCACGCGCGCCCAATAGTCGGCCACGAGGTCCACAATCGCCTGCATCGGATCGTCGCCGGAGACGACCTTCGCGAGGTGATTCACGCTCCACACCTGCGCATCGTTTTGGATGCGCGCCGTGTCCTTGTCGCTGCCGATCTTGTTCACCGCCAGCGTCGCGTTGTCGCTCAAGAGCTGACGCGTCGCCTGCAGGTCCTTCCAGAACGGCATCATCACTTCGCGCCCGCCGCCTGCTACCAGGACGTCAAACTCGGGCGAGTTTTCGAGGATGCCGCTTTGCACGAAGGCGGACAGCTGCGCCGTCCGCTCAATCGCGTATTTTTCGAATTCTGTGGGGATGATGATGTCCGCCACACCAGTCTTAGCCATAATGTTACCTTTCGTTTAATGATCCTTACGCGGCAGCTTTCAAACGGGCTGCCAACGCGGGATCGGATTTTTGCAGTTTCATTTGCTCCGTGAAGTTCCAGCTATCCTTGCGGTAGGGATTCTTCACGGACCGGTTGACTCCAGCGGCACCCCCGGCACCGTTGCTGGCAGCCCCGCCACCAGCGTTGGATTCAAATAGATGCGGAGCGTCGGTGACCTGTGCGTCCACCCACTCCTCCAAAGTCATCGGCGTAATGCCATCCTTGCCGTAACGAACGGTTTTGCCATCGGCTTCAAAAGCCTGTGGCACGCCATTGACCAGCTTGAACACCGTGCGCGCGCGCGCCGTGATGTCCGGGATCGCGGTCGGGCGCAAACCGCGTTTCGTGGCGGCGGTGATGACGCCCTGATCAATCTGGATGGCCGTCAAACGCGTGGTCAGCGTGTCGCGTTCGGTCGTCACGGCGGTCAGCTGCTTTTCCCATTCGGTCTTCGCGGTCTTCAACCGGGACTCCATCACCTCCTGGAACTTGCCGTCCTTCAGGCGCTGCTCTTCTTCCAGCCGCTCTTTCTCGGCGGCAAGCTGGCGCACCTGATCCGGGTCGATGCCATTGAAGCGGGCATCGCGTTCCTCGATCTGTTTGCGCAGTTCGATGTTGTGCGTGCGCAACTCATCGGCTTTCACCTTGTCAGTCACGCCCTCCACATCGAGGTAGAAGGCGCCTTCGCGCTCGACGTAGAGCGACGATTGTTCCGCAGGAATTTCCTGCTTGGTCGGATATTTGTATTTCAGTGGCATAAATTTTTACTGGTTGTTGGTTTCTGCCGGAGTCGGCGTGGAAATCGTTGTGGCCACGGGGGAATTCCCAGGCTTAGGAAAGACCCCGGTCGGATTCTCCTGACCGTTTTGGTTTTTGGGTTGGCCAGCTTGGACGAGATTCTTTTCTTCTGCATCGGAGCGTCCAGTGGGCAGGACTTCACCTTTGCGGAAGAGATCGAACATGGTGGCCTGACTGATGGCACCAGCCTGCCAGGCACCGACGATGGCAGTGAGTTCCAGACTGGTCAGACCTTTGGCAGTGAAGTCAGTGTTGATCTGGAGCAGAACGAGAGATTCACTGATGTCTTCGGGATACTGTTCAGTGGAGTTCCACCAATAGACCCAACGGAGGACTTGGCTGATGGAGTCAGACACGGACAGTGCGAGCGTCATCAAGATGCTGTTCTCGCCAGCCTGACGAAGTTCAATGGCATCGGCAGTTTCACCGACACGTTTGGTGTCTTCCAGCATCCGGGAGCCAAGGACAGCCATGAGACGTTCATCACGGTTCTGGGCATTCTCGAAGGTGGACAAGCCTTGACCTTTGAATTCCAAGAAACCAGCCACGGCACCAGGTTGCTCAGCCACCCAAGCCGTGCTGCTGCCGATGCGAAGTTCGGAATCCTTGTCAAAGCCAGACACCCAAGCCGTCGGCAAGGCCGTGTAATGCAGACCATGCTTGTAATCCGCATCAAGGCGGTAGTGATCCAGATTCACGGTGATGATGTCCGCCAGCGGCATCTTGTCCACATCAGGCAAGGCATTGCGGGGACCATGAAAGACAAAAGGAATCAGCGGCAAAGGCTTGCCCAGACGGAGCGGGATGCGGCTTTCCACCAGCTTCCATTCAGATTTTTTGCGACGATTGTTGGCGGCTTTCTGCTGTTCCCAGATTTCCACGACGTAGCGAGTGCCACCATCAGGCAGAGATTCGAGTTTCAGGACACGAATGGTTTCCACCTGATTCACAAGGAATGAATCCTCAGTGTCAGGTTTACTCACCAGTTCACGGAGGGCAATCAGCGTGACGACGTTGCGACCATTGATTCGTTGTGTCTGCCAGTTGAGGATGTCTTCAGCCACGTAGCGGACGACGTAAGCACGGGAATCACCATCGGCCTGCCAATCAATCAGCGTGCCACATCGGCCAAGAGCCAGGACTTCACCAACCACACCCTTGCAAAAAGTGAACAGTGACGTGCCCATCAAATCCACGTCATCAGTGAAGACACGCAAGGCACCACCAACACCAGCATGACGGTCAGGTAGTTTGACTTCGGGATCACGACGGAAGAGCAGACCGAGGAAACCGTCACGCGTGCGACTTGTGGCATTGAAGAAGCAGGCACGCGTTTTGTAGGAGAGATATTCGTCGTCATTCTGGGAATCGAGACGAGGCAGATACGATTCACCAGCGGATTTCACGGCATCATCACCGGCAATGACATCGCGGGCGCGAAGCCAGGCCGGAAGATTAAAATCGTAATCAATATGTGTCGTATTGACGGGCACGAGGCGAACTCTAGCACGGAGTTTTGGCGGGATTAGGATCTGGGCCGTGACCTGCGAACCAGAGCGAACCAGTGCCACTTCCGACCGCCCCACAGCGAAAAATAATTTTTCAAATAATGTTGACGGGTTTTAATTTTAGTTCGCGTTGCTCAACAGGAAGTTTGTTCGCTGCGCTCAACAAGGACGAATCACGCGGTAAATTCACAGTCTCCATTCACGAATGCCAATTACCGCGCGCGGACGCCGGCGCTCATGCTGGCGGCGGCGGCTAACGCCACCGCGACGCCAGCACCAGCCAGCCTCATGGGTTTACGATGCCCACTTACGGCTGGCTTTTCGCTGTCAGCGCGCGCGATATGGACACGGTAGGTTCGCGATTGATTTCGTTTCAAGACAACCATTCAAGTTCGCCATGCCTTACCGCGCTGACCGGCGTCAAAGGCAAGTGGCGCTGCCACCCTCGTCGCTAACGCTCCTCGTCTTGAACGCTTCGTTCGCACGTCGGCAGGCATCCGTCGCGCCAGGTGCTCGCTGGCTCGCACCTGTCACGCCGGCTGCACCTCTGCCGTCGTGCTGCCACTTCGCTCCGGGCCGGACAATGTCAGTGAATTGATCCTTCGGGCTGGCGATGGTTTTCTCCGCGCAGCGTCATTGGTGCCTGCTGGTGTCCTGTCTGCCTGTTCGTGGCTGCTCAGGAATTTGTGATGAGCAGCCACTTCACATTCAGCCAGGCCACCACCGCGTGGCATCGCTTCGCCACTTTGCCTTGGTGCCGTTGGCAGTGCCGCGTCAGCGGCTTCTACTATCGTCACGTCACGGCGCCCGTCAGCTTTTGGGTCGCGTGCGGCCAGCCGGTGGGCTTCCGGCCGCAGTTGCCTTGGTGGCAGCCGTTCGTGTTCAGCTACCTCAGCCTCACCGGTTGGGTGCTTCGCCATCGCCACGAGCGGCCGGTATGAGCCCCCCGAAGCCGTGCGCCGGCTCATCGCGCCTGACGGCGCTCCCAAAAAACAAAACGGCCCGCTGACGAATGTCAGCGAGCCGCGCAAAAAATCAGAGAATTAGCGTCAGGTTGCTTCCACCAATTCAATCCGCACCACTTTGCCCAGCGCCCGCGCCACCCGCGACACGGTGGATAACCGCACGTCTTCGGCATGATTCTCCAGCCGCGAAATCGCCGACTTCTTGGTCTTGGTGATCCGCGCCAGCTTTTCCTGCGTCACGCCGGCCTGTTCGCGGGCTTCCCGCAGCATCAGGCCAATCTTGAACTCTTCGTAGCCCGCTTCAAAATCTTTGGCGAATGCCTTGTCCGTGCGTTTGCGCCACTCAATGTAATTTTCCACGTCGTTTTTCATAATCATTTCTTTCGGCTTAAATATTCACGTTTGCGTTGTTCCGCGAGCGCCAGTTCGCGTTCCGGAGTTTTTTGCGTCTTCTTAGCAAAGCCATTCGTTAAAATAATCAATCGGCCGGCATCCCAAAATCCCAGCAACCGGAACGCGTCGCCGCCAAATTCTGCTCGAACTTCCCACAAATCATCACGCCCCTCCAGTTTCTTGAAATATTGTTGCGGCACGCGCGGCAGTTCTTGCACGGCGCGTAACACCCACAAAATCTTTTGCACCTGCTTCGCGTTCAGCGAATCCAGAAACTCTTCCACCGGACAAGTTCCGGCTGCGGTCCGGTAATATTGGACTTCCAACATTGCGGCAGGTTAACATAAGTGTGAACCTCTGTCAAGCCGCGTTCCTCGTCCTTTCGACGCACGCAACCAGGTGAAGCCGTGGGTCATGAACCGGTTGGATGCATGCGGTAATTCGTGTGCGCTCGGAATCCAACAATGGCTCGCTGCGCTCGATGGAATTTCAGTTCGCGCTGCACTTCGCTCGCGTGCTCAATAGGTCAACACGGGCGCGCCCAGATTCACGGTTTCCATTGTTCACGTTGTGCGGAGTTTTTTTGTGTTCGCTTCGCTCAATAACTCAGGCCGCACATCAGGCGCGTGCGCGGACGCCTGACGCTCATGCTGGCGGCGGCGGCTGACGCCACCGCTACGCCAGCACCGGCACGCCTTCACCGGTTTACGAATGTCCCACTCGGCGTGCCTTTCGCTGCCGCGCGCACGCGTCGTGCGTCGCAGGTTCGCGAACGGTTTCCGCGCGATCCAACCATTCAGGTTGGCGGATGATTTAAGCGCGCGGCCAGGCGGGGAAAAGTTAGTGGATTGCTGACTCGTCGCTGGCGCTCCTCGCGGGGGCGAACGCGCACTGCGTTTGCGGTCGCCTTTTTTGGTTCCAGAAGTTGGCCAGTGCGGCACGCACCCGGCTGTCACAGAGCGGACACTTGCGCTCGTGCCTCGCGCCAAGTATCCGCACTGTTCGGCCCGCGCCCGTGACGGACTCGCCAGTTTGCCGCCTCTGCATTCGCTAACGCATCTGCTGCACAGATTCCGCAGATCGCTCCCGCTCATTTCGAAGTCGTCAAAGCTGACGAGACCGTCAATGAAGACAGCGGGCGCGCCCAAACTGCAAACGGCAAAGACCTCGTCGCTCCGCTCCTCGCGCGGCTCGAACCTTCACTGCGTTCCGGTTCTCGCTGATCGCGCTCGGGCGTGGCGACTAAAACAAAATGGCCGTGCGACTTCGTCCGGCCAGAAAATTATTAGCCCGCGATGCTTCGCACGGGCAAGACATCAGCAATACGGCGCGAGGCGTTGCCTATCGCCGAAGGCAAAAGCATTAGCATCGCGAGGCTTCGCCCGATGCAAGACGTCAGCATTATCCGTGAGACCGACCAGCTTTTGGTCGCTCCGCTAATCTTCCGCTGCATTGCATTTCGCTCCAGAGCGCTGCACTCCCAAAACTGGCCGGACTCACTGCGAAAACCAAATCAGTCCGAGACCCCGGCGCTGGACTTCACGGCCTGCTGTCTCGGCTGCCATGCACCCATCAGCCGGCCATCATTCCGTTCCGTTCCAGCGCCGGGGACTCAGAGAAATTGGCACTGCGCTGGCGCGACTGTGCCGGAAAACGAAGTGACCCGGCGAAACTTTGAAGCGGCTCCGCTCACGGGGTTGGCATGACGGAACATCTCCGGCTACGGTGCTCGCAAGCTGCGCGCCTGTGCCTCCGATTTGCTTCCGAGACATTCACACAACACATATTGTGTGTTTGGTCGGTGAAACGCTGCCAACACCTCCCACATAAATTCTGATCGTGCCGACACACCCCCTGCGGGGACCCTTCGGCACGGAATTTATGTCACACAATATGGCGTTGTGTGCAGTCCCGCGTCTTCACTGTCACACCGATAGCGCCGCTGTCCCCAGCGGTCGCGCCACAGCCCGTGGCGCTGCTATCGGTGCGCCAGCTTGACGGCATCCGTCATGCCAACCCCTGAAGCTGCGCCTTGGGTGTGATTGGGCCGTGTCAATGCAGTCAGTTTGTTTTCGCTACGCTTCCAAGTCAGTTAGCTCGCTTCGCTCGAAAAAAGTTGGGTTGGTTTTTTTGTGAAGGCCGCTTCGTTTTCAATGCCGTTTTTTCCCTGCAAGCCCCTCTCTCGTGCGGTCGCCTTGTCACGGCCTCGCCTAAGACACCAGCCCGCCCCTCGTGGTTCCCTCCGAGGATTCCTCCCACGGGGGAGGGCTGGAGGCTCGGCTTTTTCGCGAACAAGGCGACCGACGGATGAGGGGCAGCAGAGCAGAAAAAAAAAGCATATGAAAACTACATCACAAAAAAAATCAAACAGGCTCCCTCAAGAATCGAAGCAATCACAGCAGGCTGCCGTGCAGCCTACCAGCACACCGCAGCCGGAGCGCGTTGACACGCGTTTGCCGATTGATACCGAGGCACGGAAGCAAAACCGCACGCTGCCCACAGAGAAGGTTCTGGCGATGTTGCAGCAGCAAGACCGCCGCTTGTGGGAGATGGCCGAAGTTGTCGGCAAGTGGATTTGGGTTTCGTTCAGTGAGTCTCCCGCGCCCACCGTGCGGCAGACATTGGCGCAGCTTGGCTTCCACTGGAATCGCACGCGGCAGGCGTGGCAGCACCCGTGCGGCCAGTTCCGCTTGAGCAGCGCAGGCGACCCGCACGAGAAGTATCAGTCCTACCAGCCCGCCGCCGTCACCACCAACTAACCCACACGGGGCACGGTGACAGCGTGCCCCACCTTTTTTATGACTTCTCTTTCCGATACTTTCACCCAGCCCGCCGCCCGCAAGCATGACGGCGAGATCATCACCGCCCGCGCACATGACGCTTGGCTTTCCTTCGAGGCAGGCATTCACCAGAACGACGCCTTGCGCGCCCGCGTTTCCCGCGCCCTAGACCGTTTTGGTTTGGGCAGCAGCACCGCCACCGTTGACGAGGCGCTTGATTATCTCATCAACAAGGAGCTTGGCCAGTCCGCCCGATATTTCAATCAATCCGGCAAGCCCCAGTTCAATCAGCAGCAGATTTCACACGCCGTCCTGTCCTTCATGGCCGGCAAGGAGCAGCAGCGACACATGACCGACTTGGCCATTCACGAAGCGGACACCGACCACGACGACGACACCCCCGGCAGCATCCGCGCTTGCCACATGGCCGACCCCGGACACATTCGCCCCGACGAATACGCTGCCCGCCGTGACGCGCTCCGCGCCATTGATGCGATGATTCCCGAGCAAGAGCGCGAGCTTTACAGCCTCATGCTCGCCGTCCGCGAGCCTGGTATGTTAGACCGGATTCATGCCTACGCCGACCGCCACCAGATTGGCCGCAGCACCGTTTATTTCCGCATCAAAAAATTGGCGGAGGCTATCCAGCTCCACCCGTGGTTCGAGGAAGTTGTCGCCCCGTTCCGCCCGCTCCGCACCGCGTAGCCCGCCGCACATCCATTGAGCCGTCGTTGACCCCAACGGCGGCCCAAAAAAAAATTTTCGCGGCTGACGCCCCTTGAGGTCGTCAGCCGCGCAGCCATTCGGCGGTTGGGGACTCGCGTCGTCCCCAAACCCCGGCGCGAAAGGTCAGCGACCTCTCGACACCATGCTCATAGTCCCCGCAACTTCCGCTGAGTGATCGTCCGCGATTTCGTCGCCACCAGGTAACGGAGACAGTCGGCGGCATCATCGCCCCCAACACCGTCGTCGTCCGCATCCACCTTCAACACATCCTCTGGTTTGTTCGGGCTGTGCTGGAGTGCCGGAAGCGTTTCCAGCAGTCGCCCGCACCGTTTGTGGATGAATAACGTCGGGCGAACGCCCGCGTCCGGATCGCCAAATCCGGTGAGAATTTCCGCCCACCCGTTCACCCGGTCCGTGTTGGCGCAACGCAGATTGATCCCATGCTTGGCATACTGCGCGGCGATGGTGGTCCCATCGCTCTGGCGCGAGAACACATCGGCCCCGGCGACGAACCGTTTCAAGTCGCTGAATTCCAGCGGACGGCTGGTCGGCTTGGCCGACATCGAACCCCATGCCGGCACCACCACACGATGGCGGGCCAGCATTGCCTTGATCGCCGCCGCGTGCCGCTGCGGCAACCACAGCCGCTCGGCGTGTTCATCCACGATGAACGTATTGCCGTCGCCGTCGCGGCAGCCGAGCAGCACCACGGTATAATGCGCGAACCCGTAGTCCATTGCGGCGAACCATTCCACGGCCAGGGTTTCATCGAACATCGGCCCCTCGGGCACGGAATCAACGACGTGAACGTCGCGCCGGAACGTCGTGAAATACTGCCCGGCGGCGATATCCCAATCGCCGTCCAGCCAGGCGCGCTTCTGCCAGCCGGACAGGCTTTCCAGCACGCGGACATATTCGGGATTGTTCCACCGGTTGTCGGTGACGCGGGCCGCGATGAAGCGCGTGTCGGTCTCCCGTTTTTCCAGCATCGGCACGACGAACCGCGTGCGATACCACGAATGCCCGACCCCACCGGGATTCGTGGTTGAATAAATGCGCGGGCGCCAGTTCGGTTTCGACGTGCGACAGCAGGTGGTGATGTCCTGGTATTTGCGCGCGGTCAGGGTGGTGGCTTCCTCTACGGCAATGACGTCATACTCCAGCCCCAAGTAGGCGTCGATGTCCGACTCAGACTGGAAATGGCCGGCAATAATCCGCGAACCGTTGGCAAACGACAGGATGCCGCGGAAAGCCGAAAACTCGTGTGGCAGCCGGTTGAATAACCGGCGCCGCAAGTCGTCGAAATGCTCCAGATTGGATTTGCCGACCTTCCGCAGGAGCAAACATTTCAGGCCGGGCACGCGCATGCAATCGTCGGCCCCGAGCTGCGCCAGCAACCAATGCGATTTGCCGCCGCCGCGAGCGCCACCGTAGCCGATGGCCGTCGGCCCGTCCGGCAAATCGCACAGCCGCGCGGCGGCGGACGCGGCCAGTTGCCGCGCCTGCAACCAGGTGCGCGCGGTGACAAACCGGCGAACCTGATCCTCCGGACAACCCGCCGCCACGGCGGCTCTTAAAAACACATCACGTTCGTTCATACTTTCTCCTCCTTCGCGGGGACGATTTCGGCGTCCACGATTTTTTCCACCGTCGGGCTGGTTTCCACTACTGGATACGCCTTGCGGATGGCGATTTCCCAATCCACATCAATCATCCCGGTGATGTTGGTGTTGATCTCCTTGATCTCGGTCGGCATTCCGGACGCAATCTGTTTCAGCTTGAACGCCAGCTCGAGCATTCGCGCCATGCCCTCCCAGCCGGGAATCCGGCCTTTCGCCTCCCACTCCTTGCGCGCCTGCCGGACCATCGCGATGGTCTTCTCCGCCTCCCGCCACGCTTCGCGCCGGATGGCCTCATGCGTCTTGTGCCACTCCACGGCTTTTTCCATCGCCACCCCCTGAATGGCGACGCGCTCGATCTCCGCCAAATGCGCCGCGTGTGCGGCGACCCGGCTGGACCAGTCATATTTTCGCGACCAGCGTTTCAACAATGGGATACTCTTGGCAGACTTTTGGGATACCTCCGCCAGCGAACGCTGTGGGCCAAGGCTCAAATACAAACTGAAAGCGGCAAAAGCTTTCGCTGACTCCCGGGCCTGTTTTTCGAACATCAACGGCATAGGTTTCCTTTCCCCATTGGCAGGTGCGGCTCGCACTCTTGGTGAATCACCCGCCAGACATCACGCGCGGCGGCGTGGTCGCACAACTCCAGCGGACAGCCGGCGTCGAAGTAGGCATTGGCTCGAACCATCCCGAGATGCGTGACCAGATCCGGCGGCGATTTCGCCAGCCGGCCGGCGAACCGGTTGAAGAACAGCAAGCCGGCAAAGTCCGTCGCCACCCAGGTCGGCGGGATTTTTGCCAGCGGCGGCGGGTTGAACAGGAAACGGAGCAGTCGCCCCGTCCGGTTATCCCTTGTTACCTCATATCCTTCTATACTCATATACTTGTATCCTTAATACCTTGTTATCCATGGAAGAATTCTTCTCTTATCTTATCTCCTCTTATCTTATCTTATCTGGTAACGCTTCCGGTAACGCTGCGGTAACGCTTTGTGCGTTGCGGTAGTTCCCAGATTTCGGATCGTCGGCGCCGTATTCCGGGTGATTCTTGCGATAACGCTTGATTCGTTCGGCGGCCAGGCACCGTTTCTTGGCCGATTCGCCATTGTGCCGTTCCCAATTCGCCACCACCGCGCCGCCGGGGCTGAACGTGATCCAGCGCACGGATTCCAGCGCGTTGCCTAAGCCGGCCAACCCGCCGATTTCATCGGCATCGTCCGGCGTGAAGTAATCCACATGGCCGTCCTCCGTTTGCTCATCCAGCCAGACGAACACGCGGAAGAACGCCAGAAACGCCTCCGCTTTCGTGCAATGGCACAGCCGGGCAATCTGCCGGATCTCCGCCTTGTCAGGCGTGTGCGTTTCGACTTTTATCCATTTCACCATATCGTTCCTTTCAGGGTGTTCTCGATCATCGCGCGCGTGCCGCCGAGCCGGACGAATTCCCGCAGGTCCTTTGCCGGCGGCACATACACGGCAAACGGCAGACCAATCTCCGCACCGAC
>Ga0164296_1000221_pt1 | contig 73035 bp, 59 predicted proteins | sample GEODES057metaG_FD_113533 | JGI IMG/M metagenome (GOLD analysis project Ga0164296, IMG submission 113533) | Dystrophic lake water microbial communities from Trout Bog Lake, Wisconsin, USA - GEODES057 metaG | ecosystem: Environmental > Aquatic > Freshwater > Lake | place: USA: Trout Bog Lake...
ACCTCCATAGTCTCCTGAACGCCGGTTCCCTGATCGCGGGGCTGGCACGGGTGGAGGGGATCAGCGAGGACAGCATGCGCGTTTTGGTGACCGGGGCGATGGGCCATGTCGGGTTCGCGGTTGTGCGGGCTTTGGTCCGCGCGGGGCATTCGGTGGTGGCGCAGGTGCGCGCGACGTTTCGCGCGGAGGATGCCGCGGCGCTGGGCCAGGCGGTGACGTGGGTTGAGTCGCCGCTGGCGGGAGCCGCCGACGTGGCTACGCTGGTGGCCGGGCGCGGCATTCAGGCCTGCGTGCATTGCGCGGCGATTTCCAACGAGGCCTATGCCAAGCCGGCGCCGGGGGATGCGGTGGCGGCGAATGTCGGGCTGACCGCGGCGTTGCTGGAGGCGGCGCGGGCGGAGGGGTGGCGGCGGTTCGTGCTAGTGAGCACGGGGTCGGTGTTCCAACTGCGGGCGGATACGGTCGGGCCGATCGATGAGGACGCGGTGCCGGAGCCGGGCGGGGTTTACAGCACGACGAAGGCGGCGGCTGAGTTGCTGGTGGGGATGTATCGGCGGACCTATGGGGTTTCGGCGGCGAGTGTGCGGATTTCCTGGGTCTATGGGCCGCCAGTGCTGTCGCGGTCGCCGACGCGGGGGCCGATTCCGTCGTTCCTGATCCGGGCGTTGCGGGGGGAGGCTATTCGGGAGGGGGGAGCCGATTTCGCGGCGAGCTTTACCTACGTCGAGGATGTCGCGGAGGGGCTGGCGGCGGCGATCGCGGCGCCGGCGTTGCGGCATGCGGTGTATCACCTCGGGCACGGGCGGAATTTCTCCGCCGGCGAGGTGGCGGACGCGGTGCGGGCGGCGGTGCCGGGGGCGGTGGTGGAACTGAGCGGCGGCACCGAGCCGTGGACGCGGTTCACGGCGCTGCGCGGGCCGCTGGCGGGCGGGCGGTTTGGCGCGGATACCGGGTTCGTCCCGCGGGTGTCACTGGCCGCGGGGGTGGCGGCTTATGCGGACTGGCTGCGGCGGCCGGAGGTCAGGTTACCGGGGCTGGATTGAACAAGGCCAGCGCGTTGTGGATGCCCCAGCGGTCGGCCCAGGGTTTGCTGCGTCCAGAGGCAGTGTCGAGGATGAGGCGGTAGAGGGCCTCGCCTGACTCCTCGATTGTTTGCGCGCCGGTGGCGATGGGGCCGGCGTCGAAGTCGATGAGGTCGTGCCAGCGGGCGGCGAGTGTGGAGTTGGTGGCGACCTTGAGGACGGGGGCGGCGGCCAGGCCATAGGGGGTGCCGCGGCCGGTGGTGAAGACCTGCAGGGTCATGCCGGAGGCGAGTTGCAGGGTGCCGCAGATGAAGTCGCTGGCGGGCGTGGCGGCGAAGATCAGGCCGCGCTTGGTCGGGCGTTCGCCGGGGGCGAGGACTTCGGTGATCTCGGAGGTGCCGGACTTCACGATCGAGCCGAGCGCCTTCTCGACGATGTTGGACAGGCCGCCGGCCTTGTTGCCGGGGGTGGTGTTGGCGCTGCGGTCGGCGCCGCCGCGGGCGAGATAGGCGTCGTACCAGTCCATTTCGCGGATGAGGGCTTCGACGACACTGTCGTCGGCGGCGCGGGCGGTCAGCAGGTGGATGGCGTCGCGGACCTCGGTGACCTCCGAGAACATCACGGTGGCGCCGGCGCGGACCAGCAGGTCGGCGGCGTGGCCGAGGGCGGGGTTGGCGGTGACGCCGGAGAAGGCGTCGGAGCCGCCGCACTGCAGGCCGACGACGAGGTCGCTGACCGGGCAAATGGTTCGGGTGCGGCGGTTGAGGATTTCGAGGCGCTCGCGGCACATCTCCATGATGGCCTCGACCATCGGGCCGAAGCCGAGGAAGGCTTCGTCCTGCAGGCGCATGACGTCAGTGGCGGGGGCGCCGTCGGGCAGCAGACGCTCGGGGATGAGCTTCTCGCAGCCGAGGCCAACGACGAGGGCCTGGCCGCCGAAATTGGCGTTGCGGGCGATGTTGTGCAGGGTGCGGATCGGGATCTTGGCGTCCGGCGCGTCGATGGCGACGCCGCAGCCATAGGTGTGGGTCAGCGCGATGACGCCGTCGACATTGGGGTAGCGCGGCAGGAGTTCGGCGCGGACGCGGTTGAGGGCGAATTCGAGGGTGCCGGCGACGCATTGCACGGAGGTGCTGACGGCCAGGAGGTTGCGGGTGCCGACCGAGCCGTCGGGATTGCGGTAGCCCTCGAAGGTCTGGCCTTCCAGCGGCGGCAGAGCCGGCTGCGGGCGGCGGCTTTTGAGGAGGTCGGCGAGCGGCGGGGGGGCGGGCATCAGGCTGCGCTGCTCGCTGACCCAGGCGCCGCGGGGGATCGGCTGGCGGGCGGTGCCGATGGCGGCGCCGTAGCGGGTGATGGCGGCGCCCTCGGCGATGTCGGCCAGCGCGACCTTGTGGCCGAAGGGGATGCGTTCGCCGAGCACGATACCGTCGGGCAGCGCGGTGCCGGCGGGAAGGCCGCCGGGGGTGGCGACGATGGCGACGTTGTCGGCCGCGTTGAGGCGGATGGTGAGAGGCGCGGCCATCAGGTGGCCGATGCCAGGAAGGCGGTGACGTTGACGGGGCCGCCCGCGCGGGCGGATTCGGTGATGGCCAGCGTGGTGGCGAGGGTTTCCAGACCGCCGCGGCCGGAGATGGCCGGGAGTTCCTCGCCGCGGATGACGGCGGTGAAATTGCGCATCTGCTCGAAATAGGCGTCCTCGAGGGCGACGTGCAGGCGGGTCTGGGTCATCGGCAGATCCCAGTTTTCATGGCCGGGCTCGTAGAGGCGGAGCTGAAGGCCGGGGACGGCGAGGGAGCCGCGCGTGCCGACAACGAGATAGGCGTTCTCGGGCTCGTAGGGGCGGGCCGGGTTTTCGCGCGAGCCCCACTCCCAGGACCAGGGGCCGGCAGCGGTGTCGGAGACCAGGAGGGTGCCGAGGGCGCCATTGGCGAAGGTCAGGGTCGCGGCGGCGGTGTCCTCGACGACGAAGTTGCGGGCGGCGTGCGAGGTGGCGGCCTGGACGGTGGTGATGTCACCGCAGAGCATGCGCAGACAGTCGATGTCGTGAATGGCATTGATCAGGACGGGGCCGCCGCCGGGCTCGCGGCGCCAGGAGATGTTGAAATAGTCCTCGGGCTTGCGGGAGAGCCAGAGGCCGTTCACCGCGACGATGCGGCCGAGGACGCCGGAGCGGACGATTTCGGCAGCCTTGCGCATGATCGGGTTGTGGCGCCGGTGGTGGCCGGTGAGGATGCCGACCCCTGCCCTCTCGCCGGCCTCGACGAGCTGGCGGCCGGCGGTGAGGCTGTCGGCGATGGGCTTCTCGACGATGACGGGAATGCCGCGGGCGATGCAGGCGAGGCCGGCGGTGACATGGGCCTGGTTGGGCACGGCGATGACGACGCCCTCGGGCTTCGCGCGGTCGAGCATCTCTTCAAGGGTGTCGTAGATGGGGTAGCCCAGTTGCTGCGCCTCGGCTTTCGCCGCCGGCGCGGGGTCGGCGACGGCGGCGAGGGTGTATTCGGGGCGGCCGGCGCGGAGAACGGCGATGTGCTTGCGGCCGATGAGGCCGGCGCCAAGGACGGCGATGCGGGCGGCGGTCATGGGTTGCTCCGGGTCAGGCGGTGAAGTGGGCGGCGGACATGATCGCGGGATCGCCGGGGATGTGCGGCGCGAACTCCATGCGTTCGAGGATGTCCTTGCGGATGTCGATGCCCGGCGCGATTTCGATCAGCGTCGGGCCGTGCTCGGTGAGGCGGAAGACGGCGCGCTCGGTGACGTAATAGGCCTCCTGGTTGCGGCGCAGGGCCTCGGTGCCGGACCAGGTGATCTGCTCGACCGCGCGGACGAACTTGGTGACGTCGCCGTGGCGGCGGATGGTGAGCTTGCCGTCGCCGATGGCGAGGTCGGTGCCCTTGGCGTCGAAGGTGCCGCAGAAGACGACCTTCTTGGCGTTCTGCGCGATGTCGATGAAGCCGCCGGGGCCGACGGTGGTGCCGCCGAGCTTGGAGACGTTGACGTGGCCGGCGGCGTCGATTTCGCCGAAGCCGAGGAAGGCGATGTCGAGCCCGCCGCCGGAGTAGAAGTCGAACTGCGAGGGGCCGTCGATCATCGCCGAGGCGTTGCGGGCGTAGCCGAACAGCGTGCCGTCGAGCAGCTCGCCGCCGTAGGTGCCGTGTTCGATGGTCTGGTAGTAGCGGCCGAGTTCGCCGCGCTCGGCGACGAGGCGGGCGATGCCGTCGGGCATGCCGAAGCCGTAGTTGAGCACGGCGCCGTCATGCAGCTCCTCGCGGGCGCGTCGGGCGACGACATGGCGGACGGTGAAGGGCTGCGGGCGGGGAATGCTGGGCGGGCCCTTGATCTCGCCGGACATGGTGGGGTCGTAGACGACGTCGTAGCCCATGGATTGGGTGGGATCGACGACGACGGCGTCGACGATGGCGCCGGGGACGCGGACGGCGCGGGCGGGAAGCTGGCCGACCTCGACGGCGCTGCGCACCTGGACGATGACCTTGCCGCCGGAGTTATGGGCGGCCAAGGCGGTAGCGTAGATGTCGACGTTGGCGGGTTCCTGGTCGAGGCTGACGTTGCCGTGGGCGTCGGCGAAGGAGCCGCGGATGAGGGCGACGTTCACCGGGAAGGGCTTGTAGCGCAGGAAGGGCTGGCCATCGACGGTGACGAGTTCGGCGAGGTCGTCCTTGGCGGATTTGTTCATCCGTCCGCCGTCGAAGCGGGGATCGACGAAGGTACCGAGGCCGACATGGGTGAAAAGGCCCGGGCGCTTGGCGCCGATTTCGCGGAACAGCTGCATGGCGACGCCGCCGGGCAGGACGTAGGCCTCGATCTTCTCGTCGCGCGCGAGGGCCTGCATGCGCGGCGACCAGACCCAGTGGCCGCCGATGACTTTGCGCACCAGGCCTTCATGGGCGAAGCGATTGGTGCCGCGGGTGTCGCGGTCGCCGACGCCCAGCGCGTGGACCAGGGTGAGCGCGCGGGGATGGCCGCTGGCGAGGAAGCGCTTTTCCACCGCGGCATGCAAGGCGGCGGCCTCGACCAGGCCGCCGCCGCCGCCGATGATGGTGACGGTATCGCCGTCGTTGATCATGGCGATCGCTTCGTCGGCGGTCATGAACTTGTTGATCTTCATGGGCTGGCCTGCATGTTCTTGAATTCGAGGCCTTTGACCAGGGCGACCATGGCATCGATGGTGGGGGTGGGGACGCCGTGGTAGCGCCCGAGGCGGGCGACGGCGCCGTGGATGGTATCGATCTCGGTGCGGCGGCGGAGCACGAGGTCGTCGCGCATGGAGGATTTGGAATTGCCGGTGCCACCGCCGGTGGTGTCGACGAGGCGCATCAGCACGGAGCGGGCCTCGGCGGTGTCAAGGACGATGCCGTCGGCGGCGGCGACGGCGGCGGCCTCGTCGGCGCCGCGGAAGACGATGTCGCGCAGTTCGGGCACCTGCATGATCTCGACCGAACGCAGGTCGGTGACGGCGGAGATGGCGCCGAGGGCGACGTTCCCCAGCAGCTTCTTCCAAATCTCGCGCTTGATGTCGGCCGTCGCGGCGGTGGCGAGGCCGTGGTTGGTGAAGAGCGCGGCGATGTCGGTGCAGCGGGTCGAGAGGCCGCCGGCCATTTCGCCGATGGTGGTGGGCAGGCTGCCGTAGTTGTGGACGCAGCCGGGGCCTTCGATCAGGCCGGCCTGGGCGGTGAGGCCGCCGATGACGCTTTTGACTCCGAGGATCTCGGCGAGGGTTTCTTCGTTGCCCAAGCCGTTCTGGAAGGAGATGGCGACCGTGGCGCCGGCGAAGAGGTGGCGGACGGAGTTGGCGGCGGCGACATTCGCGTGGGCCTTGCACTGAAAGAGGACGATGTCGGCCGCGGAGATCGTTGCGGGTTCGGTGGTAGCCTTGACGTTTATCCGGCGATCGCCGCCGACGCCGGTGATGCGCAGGCCGTGACGGTTGATTTCGGCGATGTGTTCGGCCCAGGGGTCGAGCAGGGTGACGTCGAGCCCGCCCTCGGCGAGCAGACCGCCGAATAGGCCGCCCATGGCGCCGGCACCGACGACGAGGATTTGGGCGGCCATGGCGGTCAATACGTCGCGCGGCCGCCGGTGATGTCAAAGACAAAACCGGTGGTGAAGGAACAGGCGGGGCTGGCGATCCAGGCGGCGAGCTCGGCGACCTCGTTGACCTGGACGAGGCGGCCCATCGGGATCTTGGCGGACATGTTGCGGATGTGCTCCGCGGTCATGGCGGCGAGCAGGTCGGTCTGCGTCATGGCGGGGGCGATGCAGTTTACGGTGACGCCGACGTCGGTGAGCTCCTTGGCCAGCGCCTTGGAGAAGCCGATGACGCCGGCCTTGGCGGCGGAATAAGCGGAGATGTTGGGGACGCCTTCCTTGCCGGCAATGGAGGCAATGGTGACGATGCGCCCGTATTTGCGTTCGCGCATGTGCTTGCTGGCGACGCGGCAGGCATAGAACACCGCGGTCATGTCGATGGCGACGACGCGGTCCCAGTCCTCCAGCGCATAGTCCCAGGTGGGCGCGATCGGGCCGTTGATCCCCGCGTTGTTGACGAGGATGTCGACCTGGCCGAAGGCGGCGACGGCGGCGGCGAAAGCAGCCTCGATCTGCGCGTAGCTGGAGACGTCGACGACATCGGTGCGGGCGGGCGTGAAGCCGGTGGTGGCGAGCGGTGCGAGGTCGCGGTCCCAGACGATGACCCGGGCGCCGCGCTCGGCGAGTAGACGGGCGATCGCGAGGCCGATGCCGCGGGCTGCGCCGGTGACGATGGCGACCTGGCCGTCGAGGCGAACCTTCATGATGCGTTCTTCACCCATTTGAGAATGTGCTGGCCTACGGCGACGAGGACGCCGTCTTGGTTGTGAATGGTGATGTCACCGACGGAACGGCGGCGCTCGGCATCGATGCTGGCGATGCGATAGGCCACCGTGATGGTGTCACCGAAATAGACCGGGGCGAGGAAACGGATGCGGTCGTAGCCGAGGGAGACCGGGGTTTCGTCGGCGTCCTTGCGGGTGTTGGCGATGGCCAGCGTCGAGGCGGTCGACATGAAGCCGACCATGAGCGCGCCGTGCGCCTGCAGGCGGCCGTAGGAGGACTTCTCCATGTAGGCTTTGTCGACATGGTTGGGCGAGAAGTCGCCGGTGATGCCGGCGAAGCCATAGACGTCGTATTCGCTGACGGTCTTGGTGAAGGTGCTGGACTGCCCGATGTCGACGTAGAAGCCCGCCACGTCAGCGCCCTTTCCAGACCGGCTTGCGCTTCTCGACAAAGGCGGTCTGCCCCTCGATCGCGTCCTCGCTGGCGAAGGCACGGTCGGCGGCTTCGTAGGTCGCCTCCAGGGCGGCCTTGAGGTCGGGCTTGGCCAGGCTCTGCAGCATGACCTGCTTGGAGGCGAGCAGCGACAGCGGCGCGTTCTCGGCGAGTTGCAGCGCGAGCGCCCGGGCGCGGTCGTGCAGTTCGGCGATGGGGACGACGTCGTTGACCAGGCCCATCGTCTTGGCCTCGGCGGCGGGAATGCGGCGGCCGGTCAGCACGATGTCCATGGCGAGCTTCATCGGCAGGAAACGGGCGATGCGCTGAAGGCCGCCGCCGCCGAGGGCGAGCATGCCGACGCGGGGTTCGGGGAAGCCGAGGCCAGCGGTGTCGGCGGCGATGGCGAGGTCGCAGGCGAGCACCACCTCGAGCCCGCCGCCGAGGGCGAGGCCGTTCACCGCGGCGATGACGGGCTTGTAGAGGTCAAAGCGGTGGGTAATGCCGGCGAAGCCGGTCGGCGGATGGTGGTCGGCGTTGGTCTCCAGCCGCGCCTTGAGATCCGAGCCGACGCAGAAGGCGCGCTCGCCGGCTCCGGTGAGGATGGCGACGCGGGCGGCGTCATCGGTGGCATAGGCGTCGAAGGCGCGGGCGAGTTCGAAATGGGCGGCGGTGCTGAGCGCATTCAGCACCTTCGGGCGGTTGATGGTGATCCATAGGATCGGCCCCTCGCGCTCGACGAGCAGATGTTCGTAGGGTGCGCTCATTGGGCGGCGCGCCGGCGCAGCAGGGCGGCCATGGCGGAGACGGCGATGGGATAGCCATCGACACCGAGGCCGCAGATCGTCGCGGTGGCGGCGGGGGTCGCGTAGGAGACGTGCCGGAAGGGCTCGCGGTGATGCGGGTTGGAGATATGCAGTTCAATGACCGGACCTGCGATGTTCTTGAGCGCGTCGAGCATCGCGACCGAGGTGTGGGTGAAGGCGGCGGGGTTGATGATGATGCCCGCGGAGTGGTCCATCGCCTCGTGGATCCAGTCGACGAGCTGGCCTTCGTGATTGGTCTGGCGGAAGGAGAGGGTGAGGCCCTCGGCCTTGGCGCGCTCGTGGCACCAGGCCTCGACGTCGGCGAGCGAGGTGTGGCCGTAGATATGCGGTTCGCGACGGCCGAGCAGGTTGAGGTTGGGGCCGTTGAGCAGGAAGACGGGTTTGGTCATGGGTGCCTCGGGTCGGAGAGGAATTTTCGCGTGGTGGCGACCATGAGTTTCATGCGGTCGCCGGGGGATAGGGTGGGGTACTGGCCGGCGATCGGCAGCTCGATGCCGAAGGGCACACGGGCCGGCAGCGCATCGATGAGGGCCCAGAGCGGCAGACCGCCGGCGCCGGGGAGGAGGCGGGCCGTGCGCGCCTCGGTGGCCAGCGCGTCGGCTGGTGGTGGCGTTGCGGGTGCGTCGCAGAGCTGGAAGGTGCCGATGGCGGCGGGGTCGGCGGCGGCGAGGTGCCGGAGGTCGCTGTTGGAGCGGAAGAAATGCAGCGCGTCGACCATAACATGAGCGTTGGGGCGATTGGCGCGGCGGACGACGTCGAGCGCGTCGGCGAGGGAGCGGACGGCGCGAAAGGGCATGAACTCGATATCAACCGCGATGCCGAACGGCGCCGCGAGGTCGCAGATCGCCGACATGCGGTCGGCGACGATGGAGAAGTCCGCGTCGTTGCCGGCGACCGCGAGCCGGGTCGCGCCGATGGCGGCACCGGCCCGCAGCACCGGGAGACTGTCGGCGGGATCGGTGTCGCGCGCGAGCGAGATCATTTCAGCATACTGAACATTGACGCCAGTGGCGGCGAGGCGGGCGCGGAGCGCGGTCTGTTCGGCGGTATCGCGCAGCGGGTAGGCGATGCCGCCGGGTGCGGCGGGGTGCATGCGGAGCACAAGGCTGGCGATCCCCGCGGCGGCGGCGAGGTCGACGAGGGCGAGCGGCGGGGTGTCGAGTTCGCTGAGATGCGCGAAGGAGAGCGGTATCGCGGGGTCCGGCGTCATGCCTTCACCTTGGCTTCGACGCCGAGGATGCCCGAGGGTTTCACCATCAGCACGGTGATGAGGAGGATGAAGGCGTAGATGTCCTTGTAGGCGCCGTTGACGTAGCCAGCGCCGAGGCTTTCGACGACGCCGACGAGGAGGCCGCCGAGCACGGCTCCCGGCAGGCTGCCGAAGCCGCCGACCACGGCCGCCGCGAAGGCCTTGAGCAGCACCTGGGTGCCCATGGTGACCTGCACGTAGTTGATCGGGCCGACCAGGACGCCGGCGGCCGCGCCGAGGGCACAGGCGACGCCGAAGATCAGCGAAATGGCGAGCGGGACGTTGACCCCTGAGAGATAGGCGATGTCCTTGTTGTGAGCGACGGCGCGCATCGCGAGCCCGATCATCGTGTGGCGCAGCACAATGTGCAGGATCACCATGAAGGTGATGGCGGCAACGACGATCCAGACATAGGACATCGGCAGCGAGAGATCGCCGATTTCGAGCGGCATGCCGTAGGGCACCGGAAAGGGCCGCGCCTTGGCGCCCCAGATCAGGAAGGCGAGGTTCTGCAGCACGATCGACATGCCGAAGCCCGCGATCACCATGCCGAGCCCAGCCACCGTGTAGCCGCCGCCGGCCCGCGTCAGCCGCCGGTAGAACAGCCGCTCGATCGCCATGCCGATGAAACCGGTGATGATGACGGCAAGAGTGAGTGTCGGCACGTAGCCGATCTTCAGCTTGTCGAAGAGGCTGAGGCCGATATAGGCGCCGATCATGTAGATCTCGCCATGGGCGAAATGTACGATGTCGAGCCCGGAGAAGATCAGCGATATACCGAGCGCCACCAACGCATAGACCATGCCAATCGACAGGCCGATGACGATGAGGTCGAGGAAGAAATCCATGGGTGCCCTCCCCTGCCCTACAGATGCGCTTCGCGGTCGGCAACGGTGCCGCCGAGGTAGGATAGGCGGACGTTGTCGTCGGAGATGAGCGAAGTCGCCGGCCCCTCGATATGAATGACGCCGTCCTTGATGACGTAGCCGTATTCGGCGAGCAGCAGGGCCATGCGCACGTTCTGCTCGACCATCAGCACCGTCATGCCGTCCTGGGTGATGCGGTGGATGGTGCGGAAGATCTCCATGACGATCTGGGGCGCCAGCGCCGCCGAGGGCTCGTCGAGCATGATCATGCGGGGATCGCTCATCAGTCCGCGGCCGATGCAGACCATCTGCAGCTGGCCGCCCGAGAGTGTGCCGGAGAGTTGGCGGCGCTTGTCCTTGAGGATCGGGAAATAGGTGTAGACGCGCTCGAGCGAGCGGGCGCGCTGGGCGCGGCTGCGCACGACGTAGGCGCCAAGCATCAGGTTCTCCTCGACCGTCATGGCCGGGAAGGCTTCCTTGCCCTGCGTCACCTGCACCAGGCCGCGGCGGACGATGGCGTCCGGCGCCAGCCCCTCGATGCGGGCGCCATCGAAGGTGATCGAGCCGCCCCAGGGACGGATCAGCCCGGAGGTGGCCTTGAGCAAGGTCGACTTGCCAGTGCCGTTGCCGCCGAGGAGGGCCACGATCTGGCCCTTCTCGACCTTGAGGCTGGCGCCGTTGAGGATCTGCACGGCGCCGTAGCCGCCGGTGAGGTCCTTGATATCGAGCATCGCCGTCATGCCGCGCCCCGCAGGTAGGCGCGAACCTCGTCGTCGCGCATTTCCTTGCCGAGATAGGCCTCGATGACGCGGTGATTGTCCTTGATCGCGGCCGGCGTCCCCTCGGCGATCTTCTCGCCGTGCTCCAGCACACTGACGGTCTCGCAGGTGTCCATCACCACTTTCAGTATGTGCTCGATGATGATTACGGTGAGGCCGAAGCGCTTCTGCAGGGCGAGGACGGTCTCAAGCAGGATATCGACGTTGAGGGGCGAGAGGCCGGCGGCGGGCTCGTCGAGCATGAGCAGCTTGGGCTGCATCGCCATGGCGCGGCCGAGCGCCAGCAGCCGCCGCTGCCCGCCGGACATTTCGGCGGCCGGCATTTCCGCGTAGTCGGCGAGGCCGATGAAGGCGAGCAGCTCCATCATCTCCTCGCGCATCCGCTTCTCCTCCGCCCACACCTTGCGGGTGCCGAGGATGGCCGAGGCGGTGCCATAGGGCACCTTGGAGTGATGGCCGATGAGCATGTTCTCGATCACGCTCATGCCCTGGAAGATGCGCAGCAGCTGGAAGGTCCGGGCAACGCCGCGGCGGGCGATTTCGTGGGCCTCGAGCTGGGTGATGTCCTCGCCATCGAAGGTGATCCGGGCGCCGTATTCGGGCTGGTAGACGCCGGAGATCAGGTTGAACAGCGTGCTCTTGCCCGAGCCGTTGGGTCCGATGACGCCATGGACCGAGCCGCGGCGGACGTCGAGGTCGACGTTGTGGACGGCGCGCAGGCCGCCGAAGTTCTTCGACAGAGCGCGGACTTCAAGCAGCATTGGAGCCTCCGGCACGCGATGCCTCGGCGCGCTTGTCGCGCAGCACCTTGAAGCGGCGGCGGATGAAGAAATCGTCGAGCACGCCGCCGATGCCGCGCGGCATGTACATCACCGTCAGCACGATGATCGAGCCGAAGATGACCATGCGATACTGATAGTAGTCCTGCGTGAGGTCGTTGATGATCGTCACCATGATGGCGCCGATGATGCCGCCCCAGATATGGCCGAGCCCGCCGAAGACGACCATCAGCAGCAGGGTGACCATTTCGGTGAGTGTGTAGTCGTTGGGATTGAGGAACCCCGGCGCGAGATGCGCCTTCAGGCTGCCGGCGCAGCCGGCGTAGAGGGCGGAGAGGATGAAGGCGATGAGCTTGTATTTTCGTACATTCACGCCCGAGGCCGCCGCCGCCAACTGATCCTCACGGATCGCCTTGAAGGCACGGCCGATATCGGAGCGCAGGATGGCAAACGAGAAGAACACCGCCAGCCAGGCGGCGGGCATGACGATGTAGAAATAGGCGGGATGACTATCGAGCACGGTGCCGAAGAAGCGCGGCGGCGGGATGCTCTCGAAGCCCATGGCGCCGCCGAGCGATTCGGTGCCGGAAATAATGATTCGGACCGATTCCGCCAGCCCGAGCGTGGCCAGCGCGAGATAGGCGCCCTCAAGGCGGAAGGCGGGAATGCCGATGAGGATGCCGGCCGCCCCGGTGATCAGCATGGCCGAGGGCAGCGCGATCCAGAACGGAAAGCCCAACCAGGAGGACAGCATCGCCGATGAATAAGCCCCGATCGCCGCCAGCGCGACATGACCGACCGTCACCTGGCCGGCGAAGCCCTTCACGATGTTCAGGCCGACGGCAAGGATGATGTTGATGCAAATGATGTTGACGACGTACTGATGGTAGTTGTTGCGCATCACCAGCGGCAACGCCAGCAGCGCCACGAGGCCGGCGAGCCAGGGGATGATCGGGTGCACCTTGGCGCCTGCGCCGAGCTTGCCGGATAGCGTGTTCACGTCAGCATCAATCCTAGCGGTCACAACGCAGCGGCCGCCCTTGCGGGCGGCCGCCTTGTCAGCAGGTCAGTGAGTTAGAGGCCGAAGTCCGGCTCAAAACCGACACGGGCGAGCACGCGCATGTCGTAATCCTTGCCGCCCTTGGTGTACTCCACGAGGATCCCTGTGCGGTTGCCGTCGCGGCACTGCGGGGTCGGATCGGCGCAGAAGCTGATCGGACCGGAGGCCAGGCCGTTATAGTCCTTGATCCCCGCCAGCGCGTCGCGGATGGCCGTGCGGTCGTCCTTCAGCGAGGCATCGGTCAGGGTCAGCTTGGCCCGCGACAGGGCGAGCTTGACCAGCTGCGCCGTCTCGTAGGACTGGCTGAAATCGTGGTCAGGGCAGCGCACGCCATATTTGGTCTGCACCATCTTCACGAAGCCCTGCGCCACCGGCCGCTCATCCGTGCAGACGAAGGCGGCGGCGAAGGTGAGCCCCTTGGCGTAGTCGCCGAGCAGCTCCGGCACCGGCGCATTCGAGGCGGCCGAAGCGGCGACGCGGCGCACGCGAGCGGGAATACCGACCTCATAGCTCTGCTGGGTGATGCGAGCGATGGCGTCGAGCTGGCCGCCGATAGCGAGCACCTCGGGGTTCAGCGACTTGATCTTGAGCAGATGCGATCGGAAGTCGAGGTCCGTCTCCTGCATCTGGGTCTCATAGACCGGCTCGATTTTATAGGTATTCCGCATATAGGACATGTAGTCGCGGGCGAAGCCGATGCCGGCGCTGTCCGTCGTGTAGAGATAGGCGACCTTCTTGCCGACGTTCTCGGCGAGATATTTGGCATGTACCGCTGCATAGAACCGCTCGGAGACGGCGGTGCGGAACACCCAGGCACTGCCCTTCTTGGTCACCGTCGCCGAACTGGACTGCGGCACGATCTGCGGCACTTCTTCCTTGGCGGTAATGTCGACCATCGGGATCGACACCGACGAGCAGGTCGAGCCCATGACGATATGGACCTTCTGCTGATGGATGAAGCGGTTGACGTTGGCGATGCCCTTGTCCGGCTTGCATTCGTCGTCGAGCAGCGTGACCTCGACCTTGTGGCCATTGATACCGCCGGTGGCATTGACCGCCTCGATCTCGTCCTTGGCCATCTGGCCATATTTGAGGCCGTTCTCGACCAGCATGCGCAGTGTGATGCCGATACGGATGACGCCGTCGTCAGCGCGTGCCGGGTTGGCTGCCAGCGTCATGGCGAGCAAAGCCGCGGGCAGCAGGCCGCGCAAGGCGTGTTTCACGAAGGGCGTCATTCGTCTCTCCTCCCGATGTTTCTTGATCGCGGAGGTGCTGCGCATGCGGCCATTCCCCCCGAGCGTTGGTCGTAGCCACGCATTAGCCTGCCGCGCGGCGCCTGTCACGCGCCGCTGGGGCGTGCGTCATGGGCTTGCGCCGCACACCGCCCTGGCTTCCGATGGCGAAACCGCTTCCAGGCAGGAGAATGACCGATGGGGTCCGCCACGCCGCCGTATGATCCGCGCCAGTTCGAGGGTCTCACCTTCCACGACGCCACCGCCCGCTTCCGCGCCGGCAGCGACACGCCGAGCGCCTATCTCGAGCGCTGCCTCGCCACCATCGCGCGTCGCGAGCCGGTGGTGCGGGCCTTCGTGACCGTGAACGAGGAGATCGCCCGGGCCGCGGCCGCCGCCAGCACCGCCCGCTGGCAGGCCGGCGCCCCCGTGTCGCCAATCGACGGCATGCCGGTGGCGATCAAGGACCTGCTGGAGACCAAGGACATGCCCACGCAGATGGGCTGCGAGGCCTTCGCCGGCAATTTCCCCAAGCGCGACAACGCCGCCGTCTGGGCGCTCCGCCAGGCCGGCGCCGTCATCTTCGGCAAGACGGTCACCGCCGAACTCGGTGGCTCCCACCCTGGCCCGACCACCAACCCCTTCGACCCCGCCCGCACGCCTGGCGGCTCCTCCTCAGGCTCGGCGGCGGCGGTCGCCGCCGGCATGGTGCCGTCCGCGATCGGCACCCAGGTCGGTGGCTCGATCATCCGCCCCGCCGCCTACTGCGGCAACTATGCCCTGAAACCGACCCAGGGCGGCATCAACCGCGGCGAGCGCCAGGCGACGAGCATGAGCACCCACGGCGTGCACGCCAATTCCATCGAAGACATGTGGCAGGTCGCCATCGAAATCGCCGCGCGTGCCGGCGGCGACCGCGGTTGCCTCGGTCTCATCGGCCCCGCGTCGCCCCCCGCCCCTGTCCGCCCGGAACGCCTGGTGGTGCTGGAAACCGAGGGCTGGGCCGATCTCGACAGCGCCTCCAAGGCCACCTTCGCCGCAGTGCTCGCGCAGCTCGAGGCATCCGGCATCGCGCTGCTGCGCCGCGCCGACCACCCCTTCATTGAGGCGCTGGAGCGGGCAGTCGCCAATGGCCGGGCCGTCTGCGGCGCGGTGACCGCATGGGAGAACCGTTGGGGCCAGCGCGGCATCGTTGATCTCAACCCCGGCAAGGTCAGCCAGCGTGCCATCGCCGGCCTGCTGAAGGCCGAGGCGATGTCTCCCGACGACTACCGCGTGGCCCTGATGGAGCGCGACGCCGCCCAACTGCGCCACCGCGCCATGGCTCCGATAGCCGACGCGGTGATCACGCTCGCCTGCCCCGGCCCTGCCCCGCTCTGGTCCGGCGACCGGCCCGGCGAACCCATCGCCCCCCGCCCCACCGGCGACTTCGTGTTCAACGCGCCCAGCTCGATGCTGTTCGCCCCGGCCGTCACCATGCCGCTGATGTCGGTCGGCGGCCTGCCGGTCGGCGTGCAGGTAATGGGCCAGATGCACGAGGACGCCCGCACGACCGCGATCGCCCGCTGGATCGCGGGCAATGTGAAGCCGGTGCTCGGGTAGCGGCGGAAACCCTCTTCCCCTACCCGCCCATGTGGGGCCGCAGCGCCGCGTTGACGGTGAAGTTCATCGGCGTGGGAACCCCGAGTTCGCGTCCCAGCGCCACCACCTTGCCGGCGAGCCACGGCAGTTCCAGCCGCTGGCCGTTCATGATCGCGACCGCCATTGACGGCGTCCATCCATCCGGCACGCCGTGGATGAAACCGCGATGCGTCTCGATGATCGCCGGGTCGAGCGCTATCCCGGCGGCGCTCCCGACGTCATAGACCTCCTGCATCGCTGCCTCGATCAGCGCAATCCCCTCGGGGTCGCGGCGCAGCGGGCCGATGGCGCTGCGGGCCAGCGCGCAGGCGCCGCTGGTTGCCACCAACATGATGAACTTCTCCCAGCGCACCCGCTGGATGTCATCGGCGAGGACGGCGTCGATCCCCGCCGCCCGGCAGGCGGCATGGATCGCGACCAGCCGCGGCGTCTGCCGGCGGTCGAGTTCGCCGAAGGTGATGCGGTGATGGGTGCCGGACTGGCGGACGACCCCGGGGGCGGTGATCGTCCCGGTGACCAGCCCGGTGGCCCCCAGCACATGGCCGGCGCTGAGGATGGGGATCAGCCGCTCCGAGGCGTCGATACCGTTCTGCAGCGGGATCAGCGCCGTCTCCGGCCCGATCAGCGGCCGGCACTGGGCCCCCGCGGTCTCCACGTCCCACAGCTTGACCGCGAACAGGATGAGGTCGACCGGCCCGACCGTCGCGGGATCATCGGTCGCCTGAGTCGGCACGAGATGCGTGACCCCGCGGTCCCCCTCGATCCTGAGCCCGCTCGTCCGCATCGCCGCCAGATGCGCCCCCCTGGCCACGAAGGTCACGTCATGCCCGGCGTTGGCGAGCGATGCCCCGAGCGGAGCGCCGATTCCGCCGGCTCCGATGACTGCTACACGCATGTGACCCCTCCCCTCCTGGCGGTTGACGATCGCGCCGGAGGGCGGATCTGCGGTTTAAGATGGGTCGCGGGCGGATCAGGGGCAAGCCTGGCCGCGAATAGGCACTTGCATTCCCCGCCGGTTCCGCCTAATTCCCGCCTCGCTTTGGAGCGCGGGCGTAGCTCAGGGGTAGAGCACAACCTTGCCAAGGTTGGGGTCGTGGGTTCGAATCCCATCGCCCGCTCCAGTCACCTTTAAAGATCAATTTCCCCTCCGGGGAAACGCATGGGGCAACTTCGGTTTGCCGAACCACTGGTGTGATGCGAGTGGGGTTTCTGAGGTTGAATCCAGCTTTGATTATAGCACCTGAGAGCCCAGTTTGTCCGGGCCGTTGAGGTAATACAGTGTTCGCCAAGCTTTGAACGCGCTGAATTCGTTGAATTCCGATTGTCATATGCGCGTTGAGGCTTTGTGCTTTGTTGCAGATCTCGGTGCGGTCCAAGGGTGCGTCTCCGAGGGGCCAGATGTCATCGCCGGCGAAAGCCGGATTATTGGTCGCGTGGGATAGCGCGGCGGCGGAATCAGTCATGCCAACGCCTTGTTACCGGCCAATGCTGAACAATGAGGCGCGCCGCCTCTGCACCGCTGGCACAGGCCCCGTTGACGAGGGCTTGGCGGAGGTAGTCGCCGCAGAAATAAATCTGTCGGCGCGCGTTGGACTGCCAGGAACGGAACGGACGCAAAAAGGAAGCATAGCCGGGCCAAGGGATTGGCAGCTTGTCCTCGATCCATTGCTCGACGCGGCTGGTCTCACGGACGTCGATTTCTGGGAAGAGGCAGCGTAGGTCGGCGCGTATGATCGCGTCGAGCGCGCCGGTGCGCCCATCGGACGCGGCGATGCGGGTCGCCTCGGGGCTGAGCTGGCAGTATAGCTGCGCGGACGGGCGGCCCGCGCCGGGCGCCGCCGGTAGTTGCTGAAAGGTGGCAATGGACCGGCCCTGCTCGGGCGACAGGAAGCGCATCACCGGCGCCAGTTCCCCGTTGACCGCGTAGTGCACGACACCGAGACTGTTGTAACGCACGGCGCTCAGAAAACGTGTCTCCTCCGGCGCCGGATCGGCGAGCAGGGGCAGCGCGCGGCTGCCGGGGACAGCGAGCACAACGATGTCGCTTTCGATGGACGCGGCATCAGCCAGGTGAGTCCGTACGCACCCGCCGGAAGAGCACTCGATCCTAAGCGCACGCAGTCCGCAGCGGACGTCCAGATGGGCGGCGAGCGTTGCTGTCAGCCTTCCCATTCCGCCCGCCAGGACGTGGACAACGCGCCGGCCGAGCATATGAGGCAGGGTGGAGAGCAGGAACGCCGCCGAGATATTGTCGAGGTCCCAACTACGGGTGCCACGGAATAGCGGATCGAGCAGACGTGCGCGAAGGCGTGGACCGAGTACGCGATTGGCATACGCCGCGAGGCTCTCATCGTCCCATGTGGCCGCCGAGAGCAGGTCTTCTGGATCGGTACGCGGGCGAAGGCCTAAAAGGCGAAGCGCAAAGGCGGCGATTTTCAGCCGTTCGCCGACCTCGAGGCCAGGAGCCGTCAGGCTGGCGAGACCCGGCATCAATTCGAGCCGGTAATCGACGCCCTCTGCGTGGCATTTCGCCGACAGGTCACGTATCGGCACGATGGCCTCGGCGAGGCCGAGTTCGCGGATCAGTCGGTCGAGCTCACCACCGAAGGGATAAAGTAACCGAGCACCAGTGTTATAGGCGATCCCGTTCACTTGCAGTTCCGTCATCCGTCCGCCAGGCATGGCCGCAGCCTCGACGACCGTCACATCATAGCCAGCCTGGCGCAGACGATGTCCGGCGGTGAGTCCCGCAATACCGGCACCAACCACGAGGACCGACGTCATGCTGGCCGCGTCGCCTCGGTGGGCACAACGAGATCGATCAGCGCTGGGCCCTCGGCAGCCCAGGCGCGGATGAAGGCCGGCGCGAATCCCTCCGTATCGGTGACGCGCTCGCCGTGGGCGCCCAGGGCTCGCGCGTAGGCGGCGAAATCGGTGCGCGCGAGGTCGGTTCCCACAGCGCGTCCGAACTGGCGCAACTGGGTGAGCCGGATGGCGCCGTAGGCCGAATTGTTGAACACGATCGTGACTATGGGCAGGCGGAGCTGCACCGCGGTCGCCAGTTCCTCGCCGTTCATCATGAAGCAGCCGTCCCCTGCCAGCGCGACGACCCGCCGCGAGGGGCAGGCCACGGCCGCACCAATCGCCGCCGGCAGGCCGTAGCCCATTGCGCCGCTCTTCGGCCCGAACAGGGTTTTAGGGCGACGCTGCGGCAAGTAGCGCTGCGCCCACAACGCATAGGCACCGGCGCCGACGGTGATCATGGTGTCATCGGCCAGGGTCGAACGCAGCCAGCCAAGGATCGCCGGCAGGTCTACCGGGCCAGGACACGCACGCGGCACGGTCCAGGCCACGCGATCGCGCCGCGCCGCCGCGGTCCAGTCGGCCCAGGCCGGATCGGCCCGCGTCTCCACCATCGCCAGCGCGGCGAGGAATGGCCCCGGCGCGGCCTGAATGGCGAGGTCGGCCTGGAATACGCGGTTCAATTCGGCGGCGTCGGCATGGACGTGGATCAGCATCTGGTGGGGCCGGGGCGCATTGATGAGGGAAAACCCGTGGAACCCGCCACCAATGGTATTGAGTTCGCCGAGCCGGATGCCGATGGCGAGAATCAAGTCGGCATCACGCATGCGTTGACCGAGGGCGGGATCGATGCCGATGCCGATCTCGCCGGCGAAACCGGGGTCCTCGTTGTCGAACAGGTCGCGGCGTCGATACGCGGTGGCGACCGGCAGGCCGAGCCTCGCGGCGACGCCCTGCAGGGCGTCGCAATCCTCTCTGCTCCAGTCGCCGCCACCGGCGAGCAGCAGCGGACGGCGGGCGGCCGCGAGCCGTGCGGCGACCGCCGTTATATCGGACGCGGCGGCGGCGGGAAGCGGCAGATGCGGCGCCGGTAGGTCGGCGACGGCCACGCGTTCCGTCGCCACATCTTCGGGCAGGATCAGCACTGCCGGGCCGTGCCGGCCGGTCTGCGCCGCATGGACCGCGCGGGAAAGCATTTCGGGTAGGCGCGCCGCCGCCTGCACCAGCGCCACCCATTTCGCCAGCGGCGCGAACACGCGGTGGAGATCGGTGTCGAGAAAGGATTCGCGCTCGAAATGCCGCAGTGCCGCCTGGCCGATGACCATCACGAGCGGCACGGCATCCGTCATTGCCGTGTGCAGCGCGAGGCAGGTATTGAGCGCGCCCGGCGCCCGGGCCGCAAGGCAAACGCTCGCCCGTCCGCGTGCTCGCGCCGCGCCGCTTGCCATAAAGGCCATTCCGCCTTCCTGGCGCGCGGTGACAAGCGGGAGGTCGGGATGCCGGCTGGCAAGAGCTTCGAGCACCTCCAGTATCCCCTCACCCGGAACATGGAAAACCGGACCGATATCCCACGCGGCGATGAGGTCGGCGAGGATCTCGGCGCCGCTGCGCTGCGGCCGGTCAGTGGCCGACATCGGCGGCGCTTCGGTGGGGCAGGCAAGCCATTGCAATACCCTCCAGTACCATTCTTGGATCTACACAAGCGTCCGTGCCATGTATACCGGACCCGGGGTTCCAGGGCAGGAAAACAGGAGACGGCAATGGTGCGCGGCATGGGTTCGGCGAGACTATCACGGCGCGCGGCGCTCGGTGGCGTGGCAGCGGCCAGCGCCATCGGCAGGATCCCCTGGACGCAGGCGTCGCAACGTGGCGGAACCCTCGTGATGACCATCATTCCCGAGCCGCCGAGCATGGTCAGCGCGTTCAACACCGCGGCCCCGCTCACGGTCGTTTCGCCCAAGTTGCTCGAAGGGCTGGTCACCTACGATGCGCAGCTGTCCCCTCAGCCCAAGCTCGCCACCGGCTGGACCATTGCGCCAGACGGGCTCTCGATCAACTTCACCCTTCGCCAGGGTGTACACTGGCACGACGGGCGGGATTTCACCTCCGCCGATGTCAGCTTCACCCTGCTCAACCTCATCCGCAAGCTGCATCCGCGCGGCCGCTCGACCTTTGCCGCCCTGACCGATGTCGAAACGCCGGATGCCCATACGGCCGTGCTGCGCTTCAGCCGTCCGTCGCCGGCGGTGATGAGCGCGCTGTCGGGCTCGGAGTCGCCGATCCTGCCGAAACACATCTATGAGATCGGCGATCCGCTCACCAACCCCGCCAACAACGCCCCGATCGGCACCGGCCCCTTCCGCTTCGTCGAATGGAAGCGCGGCAACTTCATCGCCCTGGAGCGCAACCCGGCCTACTGGGACACCGGCAAGCCCAACCTCGATCGCCTCGTCGTCAAGACCTACAACGACGCCACCGCTCGCTCGGCCGCCTTCGAAACCGGCGAGCTGCAGCTCGCCAGCACCACGCCGGTGCCGCTCGCCGACATCGAGCGCTTCCGCAAGAATCCCGCCTTCGTCGTCACCGACAAGGGCGACGAGATGAACAACAGCATGGACCTCATGGGGTTCAACTTCCGCCGCGGCCCGCTGGGGAAGGTCGAAGTGCGACAGGCATTGCGACAGGCGATCAATTTCGACGCCATGGTGCGCACCGTATGGTACGGCATGGCAATGAAGATCGCGAGCCCGGTGCCCCCCGTGGTACCGCAGTTCCACAACGCCGCCCTGACCGCGCCCCCCTTCAGCCTCGCCCAGGCCAACCAGGCGCTCGATAAGGCCGGCTACCCGCGCGGCGCCGACAACATCCGCTTCCGCCTCACGCTCGACGTGCCGACCATCAGCGACGTCTACCAGCGCGAGGCCGAATTCCTCCGCCAGACCTTCCGTCAGGTCGGCGTGGAAACCGAGATCCGCATTTCTGACGTGCCCAGCTACCTCCGCCGTGTCTTCGGCGAGTACGATTTCGACCTCTGCATAATGCCCGGCTCGGCAACCAACGACCCAACCGTCGGCCTGCAGCGCTACTACTGGTCGAAGGCGGCCAACAAGGGTGTGCCACTGGTCAATGCCTGGGGCTATGCCGATGCCGAAATGGACCAGGTGCTGGAGGGTGCAGCCGTCGAGGTCGACGCCGCGAAACGCAAAGCGCTGTTCCAGCGCTTCCAGGAAATCGCCATGCGCGACCTGCCGATCCTGCCCCTCGGCATGCCCCTCAATATCACCATCGCCTCGGCTAAGCTGCACGACTTCATGACCAGTGGCGAGGGCATTCGCGATCCCCTGGCGGACGCTTGGCTGCAGGCCTGATGCCGGCAACGGCTGGCGTCCCCCGTTCTCACGCCTGGATCGCCCCGCGATGAGCCCGCGCGCGCGCCGCATCCTCCGCTTCCTCACCCGCCGCGTGGCGCAGGCCGCGGTGCTGCTGGTCTGCATTGCTACGCTTGACTTCCTGCTGCTGCATGCCGCGCCCGGCGATGCCGCCGACGCCATCGCCGGCGAGGCCGGCACCGCCGATCCCGGCTACATCGCCAACCTGCGCCGCCAGCTCGGCCTCGACCAGCCGCTGCCGATCCAGCTCGGCCGTTACCTCTGGCGGCTGGTACAGGGTGATTTCGGCTATTCGTTCCGCTACGGGCAGACCGTCGCTTCCCTGATCCTTGACCGCATGCCGGCGACGCTGCTGCTGATGGGTGCAGCAATCCTGTTCGCCGTCGGCACCGGCATCGTGCTCGGCACATTATCCGCCCGCTTCGCCAACTCCTGGCTCGACCGCGCGGTGATGCTGCTCGCGCTGTTCTTCTATGCAACACCGCTGTTCTGGTTTGGGCTGATGAGTATCGTCCTGTTCGGCGTCCATCTCGGCTGGCTGCCGACTGGTGGCATCTACGACGTCGCCCGCCGCGCAACTGGCCTTGCCTTCATCGTCGACGTGGCGCGCCACCTGGTGCTGCCGGCAGTGACCCAATCCTGCTTTTTCCTGGCGATCTACACACGGCTGGTGCGCACCAGCATGCTTGAGGCCTATGGCGCCGACTACGTCCGGTTCGCCCGGGCCAAGGGCATCGGCGAGGTGCGGATCGCGCTCCGCCACGTGCTCCGCAATTCGTTGACGCCGCTGGTGACCATGGTCGGGCTCAATCTCGGCGCCCTGTTCGGCGGCGCGGTGCTGACCGAGACGGTGTTTTCGTGGCCGGGCATCGGACGGCTGATGTACGACGCGGTGTTCCAGCGCGACGTCAACCTGTTGCTCAGCATTCTCGTGCTCAGCTCGGTGATGGTCATCCTGGCAAATCTCGTCGTCGACATGCTCTACGCTGCGCTGACGCCGGCGGTCGAGCTGCGATGAGCCGGCGACGGGGCAGGTTGTACGGCCGGCTGCCGATCGTCCTCGGTGGCGCGATCGTCGTCGTGCTGGCGGCGATGGCGCTCGGCGCGGGATTGCTGTTTCCTGAGGACCCGATGGCGATGGTCGCGCAACCGCTGCTGTGGCCAGGCCAGGATCCGGCCTTTCCGCTCGGCACCGACAGTCTCGGCCGCGATATCGCCGCCGGCATCGTCCATGGCGCACGCGCATCGCTCGCGGTGGGCATCCTGTCCAGCATCACCTCGCTGCTGCTCGGAACCACCCTGGGCGCGCTGGCCGGCCATTTCGGCGCGCGGGTGGACGATGCGCTGATGCGGCTGTGCGAGCTGTTCCAGGCCATTCCGCAGTTCATGCTGGTGATCGTTCTGCTGGTGATCTTCCGCCCGACGCTCGCCACCGTCATCGGCGCGCTGGCGGTGGTGTCCTGGCCGCCGATCGCGCGGCTGGTGCGCGCCGAGTTCATTGTCCTGCGCGAGCGCGAGTTCGTGCAATCCTGTCGTGTGATCGGCATGTCCGAGGCGCGGATCATGCTCACCCAGATCCTGCCGAACGCCCTGCCGGTAATCATCGTCGGCGCCACGATCATGGTGGCGAGCGCGATCCTGATGGAGGCGGCGCTGTCCTTCCTCGGGCTCGGCGATCCCAACGTGTTGACATGGGGCGCGATGATCGGCATGGGCCGCGACCAGCTACGCGAGGCTTGGTTCGTCGTCGTCGTGCCCGGCTCCGCGCTGCTGATCACCGCCCTCGGGCTCAACCTGCTCGGCGAGGGCCTCAACGACGTCCTCAACCCCCGCCGCATGGTACCGCGGTGACCGCGCCGCTGCTTGCGGTGCGCGACCTCTGCGTGAGCCTGCGCGGCGATTCTGCTGCGCCGGTGGTCGACGATCTGTCCTTTGAGGTTGCGCGGGGCGAGAAACTCGCCATCGTCGGGGAATCCGGCTGTGGCAAGTCGGTCACCTCGCTCGCCATCATGCGCCTGCTGCCGCCGGGTCTGGCGCAGACCGGTGGCGCCGTGCTGTTCGAGGGGCAGGACCTTGCCTTGCTGGACGGGCGGTCGATGCGCGCGGTGCGCGGCGGGCGGATCGGGATGGTGTTCCAAGAGCCGATGACCAGCCTCAACCCCTCGATGCGGGTCGGCGAGCAGATCGCCGAGGTTCTGCGGGTGCACGACGGGGCATCGCGGGCGGTGGCCTGGCGCCGCGCGGTTGAACTGCTCGACCACGTCCGCATCGCGGACCCCGCCCGGGTCGCAGGTGACTACCCGCACGCCCTCTCCGGCGGCCAGCGTCAGCGCGTCGTCATCGCCGCCGCCATCGCCTGCCGGCCGGCCCTGCTGATCGCCGATGAGCCGACCACCGCGCTCGACGTCACCATCCAGGCCCAGGTGATGGATTTGCTGTCCGGCCTCCAACGCGCATTGGGCAGCGCGGTAGTGCTGATTACCCACAATCTAGGTTTGGTCGCGCAGGTGGCGGACCGGGTGATGGTCATGTACGCCGGGCGGAAGGTAGAGGAAGCCACGGTTGCCACGCTGTTCACCAGTCCACGTCATCCCTACACCCAGGGGCTGCTGGGGGCGACGCCGAACCCGGGACAGCCAAGAGGCCCCGGCCCGGTGCTGCGCGCAATCCCCGGCCTGGTGCCTTCAGTGCAGACGCGGACCGCCGGCTGCGCGTTCGCGCCCCGTTGCCCCCAGGCCGAGCCAAACTGCCTCGTCGCCGCGCCGGCCTTAACCGCGACGCCGGCGGGCGGCCTCGTCGCCTGCCATGTCGCGGCACGCGCATGACCCCGCTGCTGGCCATCCGCGGCCTGAACTGCCGCTTTGAAACCCGCGCCGGCCCACTTTGGGCTGTCCGCGACGTCAACCTCGACATCGCAGCCGGCGAGACCCTCGGCCTCGTCGGCGAATCCGGCTGCGGCAAGTCCACGCTCGCGCGCAGCATCGTCGGCTTGGTACGCCCGCAGGCAGGCTCCATCCGCCTCGATGGCGAAAGCCTTCTCGGTTCCGGCGGGATGAGCCTCGCGCAGCGACGGCAGGTCCAGTTTGTGTTCCAGGACCCCTTCTCCTCGCTCAATCCGCGCCGCACCGCCGCAACGCTCATCGGCGAACCGCTCGACGTTCACCGCATCGGCACCCGCGACGAGCGCCGCGTCCGCGTGAAAGAGCTGATGCGCCGCGTCGGGCTACGCGAGGAATGGGGACAGCGCTACCCGCACGAGTTCTCCGGGGGCCAGCGGCAGCGGATTGGCATTGCCCGCGCACTGGCGCTCTCCCCGCGGCTGATTATCTGCGACGAGCCGGTCTCCGCACTCGACGTATCGATCCAGGCGCAGGTGGTGAACCTCCTGGCGGAATTGCAGCAGGAGTTGGGAATCGCCTACCTGTTCATTTCCCACGACATCGCCCTCGTCGAGCTGTTCGCCCATAGAGTCGCCGTGATGTATCGTGGACGCATCGTCGAGCAGGGCGACAGTGGCGCGGTCTGGCGCGACCCGGCGCACCCGTTCACCCGCACATTGATCGAAGCAATCCCCCTGCCGGACCCGGCCGCGCCACGCCGCAGCTTCAACGCCGGCGGTCAGCCAGGAGCCGTGGCGCGAACGAACGAGGAGGCCTGCGCCTTTCTCGAGTCCTGCCGGTGGGCGGCGGAAACATGCGGTGGCGTACCGGTTCCCTGGCGCAATATCGGGCCCGATCACGCGGCCTTCTGTCACGGAGCCCAATAGTACCCGCCTTGAGACTATTCGCTCACACCAAACGCCGCGGAGGGCATTGGAGCCATTCAGGGATGCCCAATCGGGAACTGAATGTGAACGCCAATAGCGAGCATCAGGACGCTCGCCATGGCCGCGGCTGTCGCCCTCCTCCCGACATGATTGTCGTTCGTTGGCGACTGCATGCCCATCCGCACCGCAAATCGTGCCGAGGCTAGAGCGCGATCGCTTGAGGCCGACCGGTCAGAAAGCGTGAATCGCGCTCTTCTTCAATAGGTTGCTAGTTCGTGATTGGTTTTACCTAAGCCAATCACGATCTAAACGGCGGCGCTCGGTAAAGGCTCGCGTCCCCGTACCAAGTCTGCGCCCTTCTCGCCGATCATCATCGTTGCAGCATTCAGGTTCGCCGATAGCATCGTCGGCATAATAGAGGCGTCGATCACACGCAGGCGCTCGATGCCGTGGACCCGCAACTGGTCATCGACGACGGCCTGGGGGTTGGTCGCCGGGCCCATCTTGCAGGTACCCATCGGATGGAACGTCGTTGTCCCCCGCTGCTTGGCAACCGCCAACAACTCGTCGTCGGTCTGCACATGGGGGCCCGGCACATCCTCGCGCGCGTAGTACCGCTTTAACGGATCTGAGGAGAGCAGCTTCCGCGCCAGCTTCATCGCAGCCAGGAGAACCCGGCGATCGTGTTCCGCGGCGAGATAGTTCGGCTGGATCATCGGCTGCTCGAATGGATTGCTCGAGCGGATGCGAACGTATCCGGTACTCTCCGGCCTCTGCTGCCACGCCGCCACCGTCATGCCCGGCTCGCGTTCGAGTTCGCCCTGTACGCCATCATTATAGCTCGCCGGCGTGAAGGTCATCTGGATATCAGAACTCTCTGCGCGTTCTCCCGAATGCCAGAAGCAGTAAACCAGCGTCGGGTTCAGCGACAGGATGCCCTTGCGCGTCGTCATCCATTTCAGGACTTCCCAGGCAAGGCGGGGGCCACGGGAACTCTCATTGATCGTGGCAATATTCTGGACTCGCGCCACCAGCCGCGGCGCGTAGTGATCCCGCAGGTTCTCGCCAACGCCTGGCAGCACATGCTGGACCTCGATGCCGTGAGACTGCAGCAAATCGGCGGGGCCGATGCCCGAGAGTTGCAGAAGCTGCGGGGAATTGTAGGTCCCGCCGGACAGAATCACTTCACGTGTGGCCCGCACTTCTTTGTCGACGCCATTTCGTCCGCCATGCCGGTAACGGACACCAACCGCTCTCTTGCCGTCGAGAATAACGCTCGAGGCATGGGCTTGGGTAATCACGCTCAGGTTCGGCCGCTTCATGGCAGGGCGCAGATAGGCCCCCGCGGTGCTTTCGCGCCGGCCGTTGAACGTCGTACGCTGGACATACGACACGCCCTCCTGCTTCGCGCCGTTGTAGTCGGGATTGCGCGGGATGCCGTTCTGAATGCATCCCTCGATGAAGGCGTCGCAGAGCGGATGGCGCCAGTCGAGATCAGTGATCCGGACCTTCCCATCACGCCCACGATAAGTGTCGTCCCCCGGACCGACCCGCCGCTCGGTGCGACGGAAATAGGGGAGGACATCGGCATAGCCCCAGCCGCGATTGCCGAACTGTGCCCAGGTGTCGAAGTCGAGGCTCTGGCCGCGGTTGTAGACGTGACCATTGATCGAGCTTGATCCGCCGAGCGTCTTGCCGCGCGGCGCATAAATTCGCCGCCCCCCCGTCCAGGCGCCCTCCTCCATCTCGTATTTCCAGTTCACCCGTGCATCGTAGAATGTCTTCATGAACCCGGCGGGAATATGGATGAAAGGGTTCCAGTCATAGCCACCCGCTTCCAGGACGGCGACAGTGACGTTCGGATCTTCGCTCAATCTGTTCGCCACGATGCTGCCGGCGGAGCCAGCACCGACAATGACATAATCGAAGCTTTTCAAGCCAATCTCCTCAATTCGCTCACCTGCCTTCGGCAATGCATATTCAACCATTACCCCAATGGGCGGCAAGGCGGTCACGTGCCGGTGCTTCCGACTCAGACGCGAGCGCATGACCGCCGAATTGCCGTCGGCCCACCGCGCAATGTTTGCCCAGGTTCATTCCGCAATTCGACGAAAATGGCCGACCGATAAACGTGCAATTTCGCGTGCACCGAACAACCCGGCATGTTAACGAATTTATGTCTCCTGCAAACGAGGCAGGAACCAAGCCAGCAAACCGATCGCCGGCAGGAAGGCGCAGACGCGATACATCGTCTCGATGCCATACTGGTCCGCGAGCCCGCCGAGCAGGGCAGCCGCGATCCCGCCCAGCCCAAACGTCAGGCCGTAAAAGAACCCGCCGACCAGGCCAACCCGCCCGGGCAATAATTCCATGGCGTAGAGCATGATTGCGGCGAAGGAACTGGCCATGATGAGGTTGATCACGATCGTCAACGCTCCTGTCCAGAACAGATTCGCGAATGGCAGGATCAAGGTGAAGGGCAGCGCGCCGAGGATCGAGAACCAGAGAATGCGCGCGCGGCCAATCCGATCGCCTAGGATGCCGCCGCCGAGTGCTCCAACGGCAGACGACGCCAGGAAAAGAAACAACATCAGTTGCGACGTCTGGACCGAAACATCGAACTTTCCGATCAGAAAGAAGGTGTAGAATGACGTGAAGCTTGCCGAGTAGGCATTCTTGGAAAACAGCAACACAATAAGAATGATGAAGGGAATGACCGCACTGGTCGCCGTCCGCGCGGAAGGTGAGACGGCGTCGCTGGTCCCCGCCCGTTTCTTCCGCAAAGGCGTGATACCGGCGTACTGCCCCGCGATCCACACCATCAGCATCATCGCCAGCAGCGCGGCAATCGAGAACCAGCCGAGGCTACGCTGCCCAAGCGGCACTATTATGAAGGCAGCCAGCAGCGGCCCCAAGGCCCCCCCCGTCTGGCCACCCACCTGGAAGATGCCCTGCGCCAAACCTTGCCGTCCGCCGGACGCATTTCGTGCCATCCGAGTCGCCTCAGGATGGAAAATCGATGAGCCGAGCCCGACGCAGGCAGCCGAGATCAGCAGCAGCCCATAGCTGCTGGCGAACGCCAGCCCAATGAGGCCAACCAGGCTGCACCCCATTCCGACGATCATGGAGTAAGGCATGGGATGCTTGTCGGTGTAGAAGCCAACCGCCGGCTGGAGCAGCGACGCAGATATCTGGAAAGCGAGCGTGATCAATCCGATTTGTCCATAGTCCAAATGATAGGCTGCCTTGATGATCGGGTAGATGGCCGGGATCAGCGACTGGATCATGTCGTTGAGCAGATGTGTGACACTGAGCGCCAACAGCACCGACATAGCCGCCTGCCGAGGAACGGCTGCCGCGACGGAATTGCTCATCACATGGTCTCCCTATCCAACATCAATGCGCCTACTGCAGCTGCGGCGTCGCGCAAACGTCCATCCCCAGGCTGATGCGCCTTTTAAACGCCGGCGGCAGCGCGCACCAGCACCGGCTCATGTGGCCAATTCTCCTCTCCCGGAACTCGAGGCAGCGTCTGTGGCCACGACCGACCCTGATCCAGTGTGCGACGCAGGCACGACCCTCGTTGTTGGCGCTCGATTCGCCAAATGTCATATGAAGGGCGGGTCGACGGCATGGCTTCGAGGGCATGCACGACAGAGCTTGCGAGCAGGTCCGCGACGACACATCCGCCGATCTTGGAGTGCATGGAACTGTTGGGCACTCTGTTGCACGTTCACATGCCCACCTATTCATGCATGAGCAATTCCTGCTACCAGGCCGACAGCGATGGCGCACTGAGTCGGCAATGCCAATCGACGTTCGGCTTTCAGTTCCCGCTTCTGCTCCAGTCACCCTTCACAGACCAGCTTCCGGTCCTGGGAGGCCGTGAATACGACAGGGGTGCTGTCGTCCGATCGGCAGTGTGCGGGTGATGGACCGATGTTTTGGGCCGGCCTCAGCAGGAGATTATGAGGCGAGATATGACCGTTGCGATCGAGATAGGAAATACGACCACCGGGCAACCTGTCACGCTCGATCTTGAGGAGTTGCTGGCAACACGGCTGCTGGTGCAGGGCAATTCGGGGTCCGGCAAGTCTCATCTGCTGCGCCGTCTGCTTGAGCAGAGCAGCCCCTGGGTGCAGCAGACGATCATCGACCCCGAAGGCGATTTTGTAACTTTAGGAGAACACTTCGGCCACGTGGTGATCGACGCGGAGGCACATGCGGAGGCCGGCCTGCAACTGGCTGGCGAGCGCGCCCGCATCCATCGTGTCTCCACAGTGCTCAACCTCGAAGGTCTGGACGCCGAGAACCAGCTGCGCCGTGCGGCAGCCTTCCTCGGCGGCCTCTTCGAGGTCGGTCGCGAACATTGGTATCCAATGCTTGTCGTGGTCGATGAGGCGCAACTCTTCGCCCCCGCGATAGCTGGTGAGGTGTCCGACGAGGCACGCAAACTGTCGCTCGGGGCCATGACGAATCTGATGTGTCGCGGTCGCAAGCGCGGGATGGCCGGCGTAATCGCCACCCAGCGCCTGGCGAAGCTCGCCAAGAATGTCGCCGCTGAGGCATCGAACTTCCTGATGGGCCGCACGTTCCTTGATATCGACATGGCCCGTGCCGCTGATCTCCTGGGCATGGAGCGCCGCCAGGCCGAGGCATTCCGCGAACTGGAGCGCGGCCATTTCATCGCCCTCGGTCCCGCCCTCGCCCGACGCCCGACGGCACTGCGGATCGGGGCGACGTCGACCCAGCCGCGCAACGCTATCCAGCGCCTCGTCCCATTGCCGGAGGCCCGACTGCCGGATGCGCGGTCCGTGATCCTGGCCGCCCCGCCACCGGAAGCCGCCCGCCCACCGCGCCGCCCGGCGGCTCCGCCGGCTCCAGATCTGCTCAGTCAGTTGATGGCCGCACGCCCAGCCGCCACCGATTCCCGCGTGGAGGTTGTGGAGGTGGCCGTGAGCGCGGAACTGCTGGCGGAGCGGCGGACGCGGCTGGACCGCATCCTGCACGCCATCTTGGCAGACCCAGAGGAGGGGTTTCGCGCGACAGGTGTGCTCTACCAGGATTTCCTTGTGCGCTGCCGGATCGAGGCCATTGGTGGCGGTGTCCCGGATCTCGGCACATTCCGCCGCATGCTCACGCGCGCCCGGGCCGGCATCGGCGCCGAACCGGCAGCGGACGATGCCTGGCAGAGCATTTCCGCCAAGACCGACAGCCTCCCCGAGGATATGCAGGGCATCTTCATGATGCTGGCTCGCGCCGCGCGGGAGGGACTGCCCTGCCCCAGCGACCCGACTGTCGCACGGGCTTACGGCACGCGCTCCCTCGGGCGTGCCCGTCGCGTGCTTAGCTATATCGAGGAGCGGGGTCTGATCGTCTGTCAGACGGATGGCGCCGGCCGGCGGATCGTCACGCTTGTGGAACTGGGATGGGCGACGGCACCGGGCGACCCCAACGCGGAGCAAGTGCCGGTGGCATGACGCTCCGGCCTCTACCCACACGGCAGCCTGCTGCTGTCCGAAATCAGCTATGTGATAATTGCCGGCCGCCGAGCAAACCATTTGGCCGCGCGGCCGCCGCGTGAGATCGTCGTTCCCATACGAACGATCTTTGCATTGCCGGCCCCGGTGCCCGGCCTCACTGGGCGCGACCGCGCTCCCCGATCACGGGTGCGTTGACCGGCTCGCAGCGGATCGGGACGGACGGATCAATTGACCGGGAGCGAACGAAATGAACGACATCAGCACACAACAGGGCGCCCCGACGGCCCGGCGTGTCGACGTGATCATCGTGGGCGCGGGTTTTGGCGGCATGTACGCCGTCTACAAATTCCGTGAAATGGGCCTCGCCATCCAGGCCTTCGAGGCCGCTGGTGATGTCGGTGGTGTCTGGTACTGGAACCGCTATCCCGGGGCACGGGTCGATCTGCCGAGTATCGACTACAGCTTCGCGTTCTCGCGCGAGATCGAGCAGGAATGGACGTGGAAGGAACAATTCGCCGCTCAGCCCGAGTTGCTGGAGTACATCAACTTCGTTGCCGACCGGCTCGGCCTGCGCAAGCATATCCAGTTCAACACCCGCGTCACCCGGGCGGCCTGGGACGAGGCGCGCAAGCTCTGGCGGGTGACGACCGATCGCGGCGATGTCTGCGAGGCGCCCTATTGCATCATGTCGACCGGGCCGCTCTCGATCCCCAAGGATCCGGAGATCCAAGGTCTCGCACGCTTCAAGGGCGAACTGATGCGGGCGGCGAAATGGCCGCATGAGCCGGTCAGCTTCGCCGGCAAGCGCGTCGGCATCATCGGCACTGGCTCGACGGGAATCCAGATCATCCAGGAGATCGGGTCGAAATGCGGAGAACTGTTCGTCTTCCAGCGCACGCCGAGCTTCACCATGCCGATGCGCAACGAAAACCTCACGCCCGACTATGTCGCCGAGGTGAAGCGCAACTATGCCGGCATCCGTGAGGCTGCGCTCAACAGCGCGGTCGGCGGTGTGCGGCCGCAATCGACGCGGGGGTTCTTCACGGTCACGCCGAAGCAGCGCCAGGCGTTGCTGGAGGACGCGTGGAAGCAGGGCGGGCTGGCCATGCTCGGCACCTTCTCCGACCTCCTCGTCAACGCCGAGGCCAACGAACATGTCGCCGAATTCGTGCGGGACAAGATCGACGGGATCGTCAAGGATCCAGTCACCGCCGAGGCATTGAAGCCGCGCGGCTATCCGATTTTCGCCCGCCGGCCGTGCCTCGACAACACGTATTACGAGACGTTCAACCTGCCGAGCGTTCATCTCAAGAACTGCCTCGAGGACAAGATCGTCGAGATCACCGAGCGCGGCGTGCGGCTTGAATCGGGCGAGGTAGACCTCGACATGCTCATCCTCGCCACCGGCTATGACGGGCTGACCGGCGCGCTGATGGCCTTCGATGTCGTCGGATGCGATGGGCGTACGGTCAACCAGGAATGGAAGACCGGCGCGCGCTCCTATCTCGGCCTGATGATGGAGGGTTTCCCGAACATGTTCATGACCACCGGACCGACCGGTCCGGCGGCGCTGGCGAACATCATCCGCATCAGCGAGCATGATGTGGACTGGATCGCCAACGTGATGGTGCACATGGAGAGGAACCGGCTGGCCACCATCGCGCCGACGGCCGAGGCGGAGACGCGCTGGATGGAGCTTGTCGCGGCGCTGGCGCAACGCAGCCTGGTCTCGAAGGCCAAGACCTAGTACGTCGGGGCGAACGTCGAGGGCAAGGCGCAGGGCCTGACGCTGTTCACCGGCGGATTCCAGAAATATCGCGAGTATTGCAGGATCGCCGCGGACAACGGCTATCGCGACTTCGTCTTCGAGGCGGCGCAGGAGCGCGTTCCGGCCTGACCCGGCGGGTGGGGCTCCCGCCGGCTTCGGCCGGGGGGATCAGCCCTCGTCGACGATCTTCATCAGCGCCGGCACGCCGAGCGCGCAGGCGTGCACGCCGAGATGGGCGGTCATCTGCAGGGTTTGCAGGATGGCACGCGGGTCGATGCCGAGCGCGATGGCGCGGCGGATGCGCTCGCGTAGCGCATCGGGATTGAGCCCGGTGAAGCAGGCATCGAGGGCGATCCCGATCAGGGTGCGGTCGGCTTCGTCGAGCTTGTCCGCGGGATCGGCATAGGCGTTCAACTCAAGCACGAGATCGAGATAGCCGGGGTCGAGCCGCAGCAGCGTCTCGGCATAGCGCGGCCAGGCGCCGAAGCGGGCGATCCAGCGCGACTTGAGGTCGCTCTGCTGGGGTGTCAGGGCGGCTTCGACCGGTGCGCAGCCGGCGGCGGCGAGTTCCTCAGCGAGGATGTCGATGCCGACGCGGGTGCCGCCGAGCCCCTGGGCGGTGGCCATGGCGAGCACTTCCATGACCTGGGCCGCGGTCGCGCCAAGATGCATGGCGTAGCGCATGTGCAGCACAAGGCCGGATTCGAAAAGATGCGTGCTGGAGGCGTCGAGCGCGACGTAGATCAGTTCGCACATCAGTGGCGAGAGCGGGCCCTTCGCGGCGGGATAGCCACCGTAGCGGGCGTAGAGGTCGAGAAAGCCCGGGCTGAAACGCAGGATGCCCTCGGTCCAGTCGACCCAGTAGCCGCGCGCCTTGATGTAGGCCTGCTTGAGCGCTTCCTGGACGGGGGTCAGGGCCATGCCGGAGTCTCCGGGGTTGGGGTGGCGAGACTTGAGCGGCCGCCATCCATGGCGACGATGCTGCCGGAAATATAGCCCGCGGCCGGAGAGATCAGAAATGCCGCGGCACCGCCGGGGTCGATGCCGGCGCCGACCGCCAGCGCATTGACGCGCACGCCCGAGCCGCCCCACTCGCAGGCCATCGAGCGGGCGAACATGGCGACCGCGCCGGCCGCGGCCGCGCCCGCGGCGGGGGACGGACCAGCGGCCAACGCCCCTGCCCCGGTCAGGTTCAACACGGCCCCGAAGCCCTGGGCCAGCATGATCCGGCCCGCCACCTGGGCCGCCAGGAACTGTGGTTCCAAATGGCGCGCGATCTGATCGCCGATGCTGGCGTCCTGGCCGTCGAGCCCATCGGTACCGGCCGCGTTGATCAGGCCATCGAGCCGGCCATGGCGGGTGGCCGCCTCGGCGATGGCAGAGGGCATCGCCACCGCGACGGCGATGATACCGTTGGCGGCAAGGGCCCGCAGGCAGGCCGCGCCCATTGTGGTGTCGGGGCCGGCGACCACGACCACCGGGGTTCCCCCGGGCGCGGGCCGGGGGGCGGCGCCGCGCTGCACGGGGGCCGGGTCGGATGCGCCATAGGCCGCTCCGGCGCCGTCGGCGATCAACAGGCTGCCGACCATGCCGCGGGCCGCGGGGCCGGCGAGGAAATGGATCGCCTCGGCCATTTCCTCTGGGCTACCCATGCGTCCCAGCGGAATGCGGCTCTCGGTCAGCGCCGGGTCGACCCGGCCGCGGCGGATGAGTTCGTCGACGAGGTCGGTGCGGATATAGCCGGGCGCGAGGGCATTCACGCGAATGCCGTCGGCCGCCCACGTGACCCCCTGCACGCGGGTCATCGCCAGCACGCCGGCCTTGGAGGCGGAGTAGCCATTGCGCAGCGGGATGGCCCGCTGGGCGGCGCCCGAGGCCATGTTGACGATAACGCCGCGCGGCCCGTCCTCGGACAGAAGTGCCTGCGTCGCCATGGCGTCGCGGGCGGCGCGTGCCAGGCGCTCCATGCCGATCAAGTTGACGCCGAACAGGCGCCGCAGCGCCTCCAGCGGCTGTTCGGTGATCGGGGTGCCGCCGCTGTCGATGATCCCGGCGTTGTTGACCAGGACGTCGATCCGCGCGCAGTGCCCGACGGTGAACCCGATGACGGCCGCGGCTGTGGCGGGGTCGGCGACGTCAGCGGCGATGGCGGCATGCTGCGGGCCGAGGCTGGCGGCGCGCGCCTGGGCGGCCGCGCCGTCGATATCGGCGATCACCACCCGGTCGCCGGCAGCGGCGAAGCGAAGGGCGGTCGCCCAGCCGATGCCCGAGGCGCCGCCGGTGACGAGAACGGCGCGCATCAGAGGAAGCTGGTGGAAATGCCGCCGTCGACCGAAAGCACCTGGCCGGTGATGTAGAGGCTCTCGCCCGACAGCAGGAAGGTGATGGCGCGTGCCATGTCATCGACGGTACCGAGGCGGCCAAGCGGGGTCTGGGCGATGCGATGGGCGTCGCGTTCGGCGTTGCGGTTGCGCATGGTCCCCTCGGTCGGCGTGGCGGAGGGGGCGATGGCGTTGACGCGGATCTGGCGGGCGCCGAGATCGACGGCGGCGGCGCGGGTCATGCCCATCACCGCGGCCTTGATGCCGCTGTAGACGATCGACGACGGGGTCGAGCGGAGCCCGGCGGCGGAAGCGACGTTGACGATGCTGCCCGCGCCGGCCATGCGGGCGGCGGCCGCCTGCATGCCCCAGATGATGCCCTTGAAGCCGATATTGAGCATGCGGTCGACGGTCTCGGGCGCGATGTCGGCCAGCGCCTGGTAGCGCACCCAGGCGGCGTTGTTGACCATGCCGTCGAGCCGTCCGGCGGCATCGGCGAAGGTGTCGACGGCGGCAAACATGCCCTCGCGGGTGGCGACATCCTGGGTGACCGCGACGGCGCGGCCGCCGGCGGCGGCGATCTCGTCGACGGTGCCGTCCACAAAGTTGGCGCGCAGGTCGTTGACGCCGACAGTGGCGCCGAGACCGGCTAGGTGCAGGGCGGTGGCCTTGCCGATGCCGTTGCCGGCGCCGGTGATGAGGATGGCTTGGCCGGCGAAGGGGAGAGAAGCGGTCATCGGTGGTCTCCGGGTCAGGCGTTGGCGGCAAGCAGGTCGGCGGCGAGGCGGCGATGCAGGCCGGCGGCGTCGCCCTGGGCCTCCCAGGCGCGGATGCGGCGGAGGTGGCGGTGCATCGGGATGTCCCAGGTGAAGCCCATGCCGCCGTGCAACTGCAACGCGGATTCGACCGCCGCGGCGCCAAACCGGGTCGCGGTCGCGAAGGCGGCGGCGCGGGCCATCCGGTCATCGGGACGCATCAGGCTACGGGCGATTGCCGCGGCGATGTGTTCGGCGGCCAACTTCTGGCGCGACATCGCATGGCGCAGCGCCTGGAAACTGACCAGCGGCTTGCCGAACTGCACGCGAGTGGAGGTGTAGGCGACAGCGGCGGCGAGGCAGGTCTCGACCGCACCGCCAATGGCCGCAGCGCGCAAGAGTTGGGCGCCCTGCCCGATCGCCGCGACGGCAGCGCCATCGAGAACACACAACGCCGCGGCCCCGGCCAGCACCACGTCGCACTCGGGCGCCTCAACGTCGAGCCCCCCCCCCGCACGGATGCTGACGCCCGGCCCGGTGGCATCCACGAGCGCGGCGCCATCCGCCGTCGGCACGAGGATGAGGTCGGCGGTGTCCCCCATCGGCGCCCGCCCGACCGTGCCGGACAGGCGGCCGGTGGCGAGGCTGGCTCGGCCTGACCAGGCGATGGTCGCGGTGGCCTCGCCGAGCACGATCCGCGCCGCCTCCGGCCTTTCGCCGAGGGCGTCGGCGAGCAGCATGGACTCGAGCAGCGGATATCCCAGCAGCCCCGCGCCGACGGCATGCAGCACGGGGACGGCGTGATCGAGACCGAGCGCGAGACCGCCGACGGCCTCGTCGGCGAGCACGCCGATCAGCCCGGCCTCGGCAAGGCTGCGGGCGCGGGCGCGCGGCTCCAGGGTGGCACAGGCCGTAACTGCGCTGGCGGCCGTGGCGGCGAAGGCTGCGAGCGCGTCGTGCGTATCGGTGCTCATTTCAGCGCTCCCTCGGCAGCTTCAACATGCGGTCGGCGATGATGCCGAGCTGCACTTCGGTGGTTCCGGCGTAGATCGTCTCGGCCCGCCCGCGGAGGTAGATATGCTGGAAGCGCTGCCGCGCCGCCGCCACCTCGGGGCCGGCGTCCGGCGGTGCCTGGTCGAGCAGTTCGAGCGCCAGCACGGCGAAGCGCTGATGCGCTTCCGACCAGTGCAGCTTCATCAGGCTGCCGCGATCGCCGATCGCCGCCCCCTCTGCCAGCCGCTCAACGGTGGGTTCGACGTAGCCCTTGATGATTTCGATATCGACGAGGATTTCCGCGAGGCGGCGATGATGTTCGCCGCTGCCGAGGATACCCGCCAGCGTCGCATCGGCGCGGCAGGCGCGGACGAGATGGGAGACCTCGTTCTCGAAGCGCCAGGCGCGATACATGCGGTTGGTGGCGCGCTCGATCGACAGCACGCGCACCGCCGCACTCCATCCCTCGTCCGGCGCGCCAAGGGCATCGGCGCCATCGACCGGCACGTCCTCCAGAATGACCTCGGCGAAATGAGCGCTGCCATCGATCTGCCGGATCGGCTGCATGGTGACCCCCGGCGCATCCATCCGCATGGCAAACAGCGCCAGGCCCTTATGGCGATCCTCCAGCGCGCCAGTGCGCGCCAGCAGCAGGCAGCGATCGGACCAGGGGCTGGCCGAGGTCCAGATCTTGCGGCCGGACACCCGCCAGTTGTCGCCGTCGCGCACCGCGCGGGTGCGTAACCCGGCGAGGTCGGATCCGGCACCCGGCTCGGAAAAGCCCTGGCACCAGATCTGTTTCATTTCCAGCAGAGGGCGCAGGAAGCGCTGCTTCTGCGCCTCCGTGCCGATGGCGAGGATGATCGGGCCGGCGAGTTCCTTGCCGAGCGAGTTGATGCTCTCGGGCAGGCCGAGGCGGCCGATTTCCTGGTTGGCGATCAGGTGCTCGCGAATGGACAAGCCGTGTCCGCCGTATTCCACCGGCCAGGTGATGCCGGCGAGCCCGCCCTTGTGCAGCGCCGCCTCGAAGCCGCGGCAGGCCTCGAGGTCAGGCTCGCGGTAGCCGGGCAGGTCGACCCGGATCCCCTCCGGCACATGCGCGGCCAGCCAGGCGCGGACATGGGTGCGATAGGTTTCGCCCGACACTCCGGGCGGCAGCGTGTCAGTGGTCATGGCGGGTCTCCGCCGGCGCCGTGGCCGGGACGATGAGAGCGTCGAGCGCGACGGCGCCCTGGCCCTGGGGACGGACGAGCAGCGGATTGATATCCACCGCGGCAACTCTGTCGCGATGGACGGCGGCAAAACGCGACAGCGCGACGATCGCCGCGCAGGCCGCCGCGATATCCGCCGGCGGCGCGCCGCGGGCCCCTTCGAGCAGCCGGTAGGCCTTGAGGCTGCGTAGCATCTCCCGCGCCTCGTCATGCCCCACCGGTGCGGGACGCACCGCAACATCGCGCAGGATCTCGGCGTAGATGCCACCCAGCCCCACCATCACCACCGGGCCGAACACCGGGTCCTGTGTTGTGCCGAGGATGAGTTCCACGCCGCCGCTGACCATGGGCGCCACCAGCAGCCCCTCGATGCGGGCCGTTGGCGCGGCGGCCCGTACGCGTTCCAGCATCGTTGTCGCGGCGACCCGCACCGCATCGCCGGACGTCAGGTCGAGAGCGACGCCACCGACCTCGGTCTTGTGCGGCAGATCGGGCGAGACGATTTTCAGAACCACCGGGAAGCCCATGGCCACAGCGGCAGACGCCGCCGCCTCGGGCGTCGCGACCAGGGCCTCCGCCAGAACGGGCAGGCCGGCGGTGGCAAGCACCCGCTTGGCGCCATGCTCGCTGGCAAGCTCCGCCATCGCCGGCAGGGCGGGCAGGATGGGCAGCGGCTCGGGCACCACCAGCGGCGCATCGAGGGCCGCGCGCAATCCGGCGAGCCCGGCAACCACCTGGGTGCAGGCGTCCACCCCGTCGATGGCCGGGTATCCCATCGCCCCCAGCTCGGCGACCGCGTCGGCCGGACCGTGGATGCACAGCGCCACCACCCGGTCGGGGTATGCCTGCCGCGCCGCCGTCAGCGCCTGCATGTAGGTCGCGCGCAGCCGCGGCAGATAGAGCGCCGAGGAGACCAGAACGATCAGGGTGTCGAAGCTGTCGTCATCGAGAATGGCGAACAGCAGATTCTGCATGATTTCCGGCCGGCTCGACATCTGCGCCGTCGCGTCGATCGGATTGCGTGGGGCGGCAAGCGGGACGATCTCGGTGATGCGCCGCTGCGTCGACGCCTTGGCCTCCGGCACCGCGAGCCCCGCCGCACAAGCGGCATCGGCCAGCAGGACGCCGAAGCCACCGGAGGCGACCATGATGGCGACGCGGTTGCCCCTCGGCAGGCGCTCGACACCGAGCGCCACGAGGGCCTGGCCCATGTCGACCAGCGCCTCGATCGAGCGCACCCGCCAGACGCCCGCCCGGGCGAACACGGCGTCGAACACCTGGTCCGAACCGGCCAGCGCGCCGGTGTGGCTGGCCGCAGCCGCCTGGCCGGCCTCGGTCGCGCCGATCTTGAGGGCGACCACCGGCTTGCCCGCCGCGCGCGCCTCGGCAAACGCCGCGATCAGCCGCGCAGGATCGCGGCAGGTCTCCAGCACGCAGAGTATGACCTTTGTCTCGGGATCGCGCGCGAGGTAGGCCACCCCATCGGCCACATCCACGTCGCACTCGTTGCCGGTCGTCATGAACCGGCTGACACCGACGCCCTTCTCGGCCGCGAGTGCCATTGAATAGCTGCCGAGATTGCCGGACTGCGAGACGATGCCGAGCGGCCCCGCCTTTGGCATCGCGTTTTCCAGCACGATCGAAAACGTGGCGATCGCGCGGGCGGCGATGCTGGCCGCGCCGAGGCAGTTCGGCCCCATGATCCGGATACCCGTGCGCTGCGCGGTCGCCCGCATGCGCGCCTGCATCGCCTCGCCCGCCGCCCCCATTTCCGAGAAGCCGGAGGAGAATACCACCGCGCCCTTTACGCCCTTGGCCGCACAGGCCTCGATGGCGTCGGGCACCGCCTCGGCGCCGAGGGCGACGATCACCAGATCGGGCGCCTCGGGCAGCGCCTCGATCGACGGATAGGCCGCGTAGCCCTGGACCTCGGTGGCCCGCGGGTTGACCGGATACACGGCGCCGGGGAACCCGTAGTCGCGCAGGAACTGCACCGGGCGGCCGCCGATCTTGGTCGAGTCCTGCGAGGCCCCGAGGATGGCGATCGAGCGCGGCTGCAGCATAGCCTCCAGGCCGCGCCCGAGCTGCATCTCAGCGCCCCTTGAACACCGGCTTGCGCTTCTCAAGCATCGCCGTACGGGCCTCGAGCGCGTCCTCGGTGGCGGCCAGTGCCATGGTGAAGTTCTGCTCGATCCGATAGGCGTCGCGCTGCGGCATGTTCTCGACCATGTTGCAGGACTGCTTGGCGAACTTGATGCCGAGCGGTGCCTTGGACGCGATCTCGCGGGCGATCTCAAGCGCCGCCGGGACCAGGCCCTCGCGAGTGGTGACCATTTCAATAATGCCCCGGCGATACATCTCGGCGGCGTCGAGCCGCAGGCCGGTGTACATCATGCGGCGCATGGTGGAGCGGCCGAACAAGGTGCGCATCATCACCGCCCCGCCGGCGAGGCCGACGTCGATCTCGGGCATCCCGAAGGTGGCTTCCTCGCAGGCGAGCATGATGTCGCAAAACGCCATCATGCCCATGCCGGCCCCGAGCGCCGCGCCATTGACGGCGGCGATGACGGGCTTGGAGCATTCGCCGATGCTGTTCGAGGTTTCGCGGGTCGCACGGTTGTGGTCGTGAAATGCGCCGGCCTTGGCGAGGCTCGGCCGGGCGCGCAGATCGGCGCCGGCGCAGAAGGCCTTGCCGTTTCCTGTCAGCACCGCAACGCGGATGTCATCGCGCTCGGAGATCTCATCGAAGATGGCGATGATACGGTCACGCATCGGCCGATCGAGCGCATTCACTGGCGGCCTGTTGAGAGTGACGAGCGCGATGTGATCGCTGACGTCAAAAAGAATGATATCGGAATCGCTCATGACAGGTCCTTGTCGCTGGCGCGGTGGCGTTGCGCCCGCGGCCGATCGGCCGCGGGCGTTGGCGGTGGCGGTTGGCCTCAGGTCGGCTTCAGTGCCGGGCAGGCGCTCTCGGCTGCCGGACGCCAGCTCTGCTCGGCCGAGAGCGTGCCGATATGGGCGAAAATGTCGGCCCGGCCCGGCGCGCTCTCGGGCTTGACCTTTACGAGATAGGTCGGCCGCATCACCTGGCCGTCGGCGCGTATGGCCGCGCCATCGATCAGCGCGTCCTTCACCGGGGTCGCCCGCATCGCCGGCGCAACCTTGGCACCATCGTCGGTCCCGGTGGCAGCCACCGCCTTCGCCCAGTGCAGCACGCTGGAATAACCGTTGGCCTGCTGCCAGTTGGGGAACCGGCCGTTATGCAGGGCGCGGAACTTGGCCGAGAAAGCGCGCGAACCCTCATCGAGATCCCAGTAGAACGGCGTCGAGGCGATCATGCCGGCGCAGAGCTCGCCGCCGACCGCCTCGATCTCGTTGATGCCGCCGGTCAGCGTCACCAGCCGCTGGCCGCCCTGGGTGATGCCGAATTCATGCGCCTGCTTGCACAGGTTCGACCAGTCGGCGCCGCCGCAGGCAAGCGCGATGGCCTCCGCGCCGGATGAGCGGGCTTGCAGCAGCTGGCTGCCGAAATCGGTGGTACCGAGCGGAAACGCGGTGGCGCCCACCACCTTGCCGCCATTGGCCGCGATCATCTTGCTGCCCTCGTCGCGCAGGCTGATACCGTAGGCATAGTCGACATTGATGATGAACCAGGTCTTCGCCCCCTCGCGGATGGTCGGTGCGATGACCGACTTGGGGCCGGCGTAAGTGTCGAGGCTAAACTGGAACGACATCGGGCTGCACTGGCTGCCGGTGAGGTCCGAGCTCAGCGAGCCGCAGATCAGCAGCGCCTTGTTGCGTGCCTTGCACAGGCTGGCCACCGCCAGCGTGATCGAGGAGGCCGAGGCGCAGACGATGGCGCTGACGCCGTCCTTGTCGAGCCACTGGGCGGCGATGTCGGCGCCAATGTCCGGCTTGTTCTTGTCGTCAGCGCCAATGACCGTCAGAGCCCGGCCTCCGACCTTGCCACCGAGTTCGTTGACAGCAACTTGCACGCCGGCCACCAGGCCCGGCCCGGTGTCGTCGGCATAAATGCCGGACATGTCGCAGAGCACGCCGACCTTAAGCGGCGCGTCGGCGGCGCGGGCCCGGCCGCCGATGGCAAAGGCTGGCGCGGCAAGGCCGGCGGCAAGCAACGAACGCCGGCGCAGCGTTGAAATAGTCATTCCTGTGTTTCCCCTGTTTGTTTAAAGGCTTCTTATCACGGCTTCTGGCGCTACGCCCCGGCGCTCAGGCCAGGGCCTCGACCTTCGTCGACGGCATATCCGCCCCGAGTTCCTTGCGCACGGCCGGAATGATACGGGTGCCCCAGAGCTCGATCTGGCGCAGCATGGTGGCTTGATCAAAGTCGCCGAGCTGGGTCTGCAGCGCAACATGGCTCGGCCGCAGGATGCGGATTTCATTGACCATCCGCTCGATCACCTGCTCGACGCTGCCGACCGGCAGGTTGGCGCGCAGCTCCTCGACGGTCGGGTCGGTCGGGCGGATGTCCTCGCGGATCATGTAGCCGTCGTCACTCTGTGCCCGGCGATCGCGCAGGCTCTCGGAAATGCGGCGCTGGTAGATCGCGCTGCCGAGGAAATCATCGATCTCCGACTTGCGGTCGGAGGCGAAGGCGCAGCGCAGCAGCGCCACGCGGGTCTGATCGAGCGTGCGGTTCTCGCCGGCGGCGACCTTGAGCAGATTCTCGCGCAAGGCCTTCAGCTTGTCCGGCCCGTTCAGCAGGGCGGTGACGAACAGGCTGTGCCCCTCGCGGATCGCCCGTGCCTGCACCTTGGGATTGCCGGTCGCCAACCACAGCGGCGGGATCGGCTGCTGCTGCGACCGCATGGCGATCGAGGTCGGCGGGAAGTTCAGGTGTTTGCCTTCATAGGAGAAGATCTTGTCGCGCATACCGCTCTGGATGACATCGAGGAACTCGGAAAAGATTTCCGAGGCATCCGACAGCTTGACCCCAAAGCGCTCGAACTCGAATTCCTGATAGCCGGCGCCGACCCCGAACTCGAGCCGGCCGTTGGACACCACATCGGCGAAGCCAGCCTCGGCCATCAGTCGTGCGGGATGATAGAGCGGCAGCACACACACCGCCGAGCCAAGCCGGATACGCCGGGTCAGCGGCGCGCAATGCGCCACCATCATCAGCGGCGACGGGCACAGGCAGTAGTTGGAGAAATGATGCTCGGCATACCAGGCGGTGTCGAACCCGGCCTGATCCGCATGCACCGTCTGCTCGACCGCGTTATGCAGGATCTGATCGGGGCGCTGGTGATAGCCGCGCTGCTGCATAAGCACGAAAATGCCGAACTCAACCATGTCCTGGTTCCCCCGAATGTCGGCTCTTGGGCCGATCGCTGCTGTGCCGTCATCTTTTGCGACATTGTTGATCGTGACAATGGGCAATAGACAAGCAAGATCTACTCGAATTTCAAGAAGATCGCAGGAGCCATCGATGAACCGCCTCCAGGGCATGGAGCTCTTCACCGCCGCCGCCCGCCTCGGCAGCTTTTCCGAGGCCGCCCGTCAGTCCGGCCTCTCCCCCGCCTCGGTCTCCCGCATCATCGGCGAGTTCGAAACCCATCTCGGCGTCACCCTGTTCAACCGCACCAGCCGCACCTTGGCGCTGACCGAGGCCGGCGCGACCTATCTCCGCCGCATCGAGCCGATCCTCGACGGCATCCGCATGGCCGAGGCGGAGGCTGCCGCCTTCCAGACCCGGCCGTCGGGACGACTGGTGGTGCATTCCCGCCTGATGTTCGGCAATCGCGTCCTGGCGCCGCTCGTGCCGGAATTTCAGGCCGTCAACCCCGAGATCGTCGTCGAGCTGACCCTGGCTGAGCGACCGGCCGATCTCAACCAGCATGACCTCCAGGTCGACGTCGAGATCCGCATCGGTCGTCCGCCGGACCCATCGCTCGCCAGCGCCCTGATCCTGCAGACGGAGCGCATTCTTGTCGCCAGCCCCGCCCATCTGGCGGCAATTGCGCCCATTGCCCGCCCCGCCGACCTCACCGCGGCGCGCTGCCTCCCCTATCGCATCGCGGGCGAGGAGCCGGTCTGGCGCTTCGCCCGCGACGGTGTGCTGGAAGAAGTCGCCATTCGCTCGGTCACCGCGGCCAATTCCGGCGAGGTCCTGCGCATGCTCGCCCTCGCCGGCCACGGCATCGCGTTGCTCGACGACTACACCGTGCAGTCCGACATCGAGGCCGGCCGCCTGTGCCGCCTGCTGCCCGACTACGCCATCACCAATTCGACATTCCAGTTCGGCCGCGGCATCCATGCAGTCTTCCGGCGCACCGACTACGTCCCCGCCAAGGTCCGCGCTTTCCTCGATTTCTTCACCGCAGCCCGGGTTCAGGACCAGCTGCGGGGAGACCCGAAGCTCGCCTGAGCCGATCGCGTCAGATCTTCACGCTCATGCCGCCATCGACGATCAGCACATGGCCCGTGCAGTAGGCCGAGGCGTTGCCGGCGAGATAGACCACCGCGCCATCGAGTTCGTCCGCCTGGCCCCACCGCTTGAGCGCTGTCCGTCCCGCAAATCGGGCGCGCTGCTCCGGATCGGCACGGAGCGGCGTTTCGAGGTTATCCGGTGTCATCATGTAGCCGGGTGCGATGGCGTTCACCGTGACACCTTTGGGGCCCCACTCCACCGCCAGCGCCCGGGTCATCCCCTCGAGCCCGGCCTTGGCGGCGCAGTAGTTGGCGTTGGCTTCCCGCGCGATATGGGCGTTGATCGAAGAGATGTTGATGATCCGCCCCCAACCGCGCCGGATCATCCCCACCGAGGCGCGCTTGGCCAGGCGAAAGCAGGCATTGAGATCGACATTGATGATCTCGTCCCACTCGGCGTTGTTCGCCTCGCTCGCCGTCTTGCCATTTCCGTAGCCGGCATTGTTGACGAGGATGTCGAGATGGCCAAGCTCTGCCTCGATGCGGTCGATCGCGGCATCGGCGGCGGTGATATCGGTCGTGTCGAACGCCATCGCGGTGGCGCCGCCACCGGCGGCGAGAATGGCGGCATGCGTCGCCGCGATCCCCGCCGCGTTGCGACCATTGACGACGATATGCGCACCGGCCGCGGCGAGGGCGAGCGCCATCGCTCGGCCAAGCCCGCGGGAGGCGCCGGTGACCAGCGCGACCTTGCCGGTAAGCGAAAATATCTGTGTCACGCGCGTCTCCCGGTCCGGCCTGTCAGATCAGGGCCGACGGCGTTATGCCGAGTTCCTCCAGGTAGGGCCCGGCATGGTCGATCCGGCCGGTCACCTCCTTGGGGTCGCGCGAGACCAACTGGAACACCGCCTCGGCGATATTCTCGACCGGCGAAACCCGATGCTTGGTCGCCTCGGTGATCAGGCCATGTACGGCAACGCCAGGCGTGGCCACCAGCCCCGGCGAGATCGCATTGACTGAGATGTTGTCGGCATAGACCTCTGCCGCCAACCCAGTCGAAAAGCGCTCGAGCGCAGCCTTGCACATGCCGTAGATCGCCCCGCCCGCACGGGCATTCGTGTAGGGCTTCACCGGATGGATCGCCGCACCCGAGGAGATCGACACGATCGCGCCCGACTTGCGTGCACGCATGCCGGGCAGCACGAGTTGCGAGAGATGCAGCGGCGCCCAGACCTGCACCTCCATCATCAGGTCGAACCGCTTCTGCGGAAACGTTTCGACCGGAATGAAGAAGGTCACCGCAGCATTGTTGATGAGGATGTCAATATGCCCATGCGCGGCCTGCACATCGGACACGAGACGCTCACGATCCTCCTCACGCGACAGGTCGGCCTTGATGAACCCGGCATCGCCACCGGCGGCACGGATACGGGCGATGGTATCGTTGAGCGTCCCTGGCAGGCGGCTCTCGCCGGCCTCCGCGGTGCGCGCGGTGCAGACGACCGTCGCACCTTCCATGGCAAGACGCACCGAAATCGCCTCGCCGATCCCCCGGCTGGCACCGGTTACCAGGGCGACCTTGCCCTTCAGCACTCCGTTCGGGTTGACCGTTGCATTTGCCATGGCCGATTGCGTCCTCTTCTTGGGTTTCCGATCGCATTTGTAGTGGCTCCGCGGCGCACCGGCAATCAGACCGAACGACCGTCACTCCGCGCGGGCGAGGTGTTGCCAGGCACGCCCGGGCGCCGCGGTCACCAGTTCGGCGGTATAGGAATCGCCGGGCTGCATCAGCACCTGCAGCGCCGGGCCGAATTCAACTACTCTGCCCCGCTGCATCACCGCGATCTCGTCCGCGATCTGCGCCGCGACGCGGAGGTCATGGGTGATGAACAGCATGGTCAGCCCATGCCGGGTCTGTAGCCGGTCAAGTACCTCAAGCACCTGCTTCTGGATCGAGACATCGAGCGCCGAGACACACTCATCGGCGATCACGATCCTCGGCCGCATCGCCAGGGCGCGCGCGATGCCGATGCGCTGGCGCTGTCCGCCGCTGAACGCCTCCGGCTTGCGCGCCAGCGCCTCCTTCTGCAGCCCTACAAGCGCGACAAGCTCCTCCGCCTGGCGCTCCGCCTCCGCCCGCCCAAGGCCGCCGAGCACCCCGGCGCGCACCAGCATGTTGCCGACGCTGCGGTTGGGATTGAGCGAGCCGAACGGGTCCTGGAAGATCATCTGCACCAAACGCCGGCGGCGCATCAGCGCGCGGCCGCCGATGGCCGCGAAGTCTACGTCATCGACCAGCGCCCGCCCACCATCCGGCGCCAGGAGACGGACGATCGACTTGGCCAGCGTGCTCTTGCCCGAGCCCGACTCCCCGACGATGGCGACCGTGCCGCCACGGGCGACCGCAAAACTCACGTCATCTACCGCACGCAGAGCACCGAAATGCTTGCTCAGTCCTTCCAGCCGTAACGCGACCTCGGACCCTAGAGCCGGTCGCGCCGGAGGGATCAGCGACGGCACGGACGCAATCAACTGCCGTGTGTAGGCATGCTCAGGGTGGTTCAACACCTGGTCCGCGCTGCCCATCTCGACGATCCGCCCGCGCTGCATCACCGCCACCCGATCGGCGATATCGGCGACAACGCCGAAGTCATGGGTGACGAACAGGATGCCGTGGCCGTGGGTGTCGCGCAGTTCGCGGATCAACCGGATGATCTGCGCCTGCGTGGTCACATCGAGCGCAGTGGTTGGCTCATCGGCGATCAGGAGGGCGGGGTTCCACGCCAGCGCCATGGCGATAACGATCCGCTGGCACTGGCCGCCCGAAATCTGGTGGGGGAACCGCTCCGCGATCGCCGCGGGATCGGGAAGATGCATCGCACCCAACAGTTCGAGCACCCGCGCGCGCCGTTCGGCGGGCGGCATCTCCGGCGCGTGAATGTCGAAGACCTCCTCGACCTGCGCGCCAATGCGGATCGCGGGATTCAGCGCCGCCATCGGCTCCTGGAAGATCATGGCGATCTGGCGCCCACGGATCCTGCGCAGCGCAGCTTCCGTAAGAGCGGTGATATCATCGCCGAGAAACGAAATGCGTCCCGAGACACGCCGCAGGCCGCGCGGCAAGGCGCCCATGATCGCACTGGCCAGCACCGATTTCCCCGATCCGGACTCGCCGACCACACACAGGATTTCGCCGCGGGCAATCTCGAGATCGACACCCTCGATCGCGTAGGCCCGATCCGCTCCCCTGGGCAACGCGACCGTCAGATCGCGGATGCGGATCACCGGCTCGGCCATCAGCCATGGCTCCCGGCGCGCGACGCCTCACGCAACCCGTCGGCCAGCAACGACAGGCCGAGCATCAAAGAGGAAATCGCAATGCAGGGAAACACGACCAGATGGGGAAACACCATCGCCATGCCGCGTCCCTCGTTCACCATGCCGCCCCAGTCCGGCGTCGGCGGCGGCAGCCCGAGGCCGAGAAAGCCCAGCGCGCCGATGGTGATCGCGGTGTAGCCAAGCCGCAGACAGGCATCGACGATCAGCGGCCCGGTCGCGTTGGGCAGGATATCCACCAGCATGATGCGCACCGCGCTTTCGCCTTGGGTGATCGCCGCCGAGACAAAATCGCGACTGGCAATATCAATCGCCAGCGCCCGCACGATACGAAAGATCGCCGGCGCGCTGGCGAACGTCACCGCGAGCACGATGTTGAGCCCCGAGGCGCCGAGCGTGACGATGATGAGAATGTAGAGCACCAGCACCGGAAACGAGAGCACCACATTGGCGACAAAGCTCAGCAGCCGATCCACCCAGCCGCGATAAAACCCAGCCAGCAGCCCGCTGACGATGCCGACGATGTAGGCCGACACCGTCGACAATCCGGCCCATACGATCACCGTGCGGGCGCCGAAAATCATGCGGGAGAGAATGTCCCGCCCGAGCAGATCCGTGCCGAGCCAGAAGTGCCCCCCGTCCGGTGCGCGGTCGAGCGGAAACTGCAGCGGGATCTGGCTCTTCAGCGGATCGTGCGGCGCGAGCCATCCGGCGAAGGCCGCGCAGCCCAGCCACAGCACGACAATGGCAAAGCCGACCGCGGGACCGGGGCGGCGGAGCGCACGAAGAAAACTCATCCCCGCCCCTGCGCGCCGGCGCCGAAGCGGATGCGCGGATTGAGCAGCGTGTAGAGAAGATCCGATATCACCTGTGTCGAAACGATCACGAGAACGCTGACCATCGCGCAGGCTTCAATGAGCGCCACGTCGCTGTTGAGGCAGGCCTGGTAGAGCAAAGTGCCGAAGCCCTTATAGGCGAAGAACACTTCCACCACGATCACGCCAGACAACAGCCAGGGGATCTGCAGCATGATCACCGTGATCGGCGCGACCAGCGCATTGCGCAGCGCATGGCGGAACACGATGCGCGCCGGCGAGGCGCCCTTCATCAGCGCCGTGCGGATAAAAGGCTGCGTCATCACCTCCGCCATCGAGGCGCGCACCATGCGCGCGACATAGCCGAAATCGTAAAGCACGATGACCATCACCGGCAGCACCAGTTCAGCCCAGGCAAAGCCCGAGGTCATCGTGCTGGCTCCCGGAAGGATGCCGAGCCAGAAGACAAATATGGCCGACAGGAACACCGCGGACGCGAATTCCGGGATCGACGTCGTGCCCACCGAAACAAAGGAGATCACCCGGTCCGCCAGCGATCCCTCGCGCACGCCGGCGGCGATTCCCAGCACAAAACTCAGCGGCACGATGATCGCGAAACTCGTCCCCGCAAGGATCGCGGTCTGCCGCAGATAGGGCGGCAGCAGGTCGATCACCAACTCGCGGTAATGCGTCGAACTGCCCCACCGCCCGGTGACGAAATGCCCGAGCCAGATCCCGTATCGCTCTATGAACGGCGCGTTGTAGCCATTCTCGGCCAGCCACAGCGCCCGCTGCTCAGCGGTCGAATACTGGCCGAGCACTTTGACGGCCACATCGGCCGCATTGTGCTCCAGCACGAGATAGACCAGGAACGAGACGGCGAGCATGACCAGCACCACCTCGCCCAGGCGGGCAAGGATCATGCGCGCCATGCCCGCCTGCCCGCTCAGGCCAACCAGGTCTGCCGCAGGCTCTGATAAGTGCTGGGATGCAGCCGGAACCCGCGCACCTTCGTCGATGCCGCGCCGTAGCGATCGCCCCAATAGGGCTGCACCATCACCGCGTCGTCCTGCAGAATGCGCTCCACCGCCTCCATCGCCACCGCCCGCTGCTTGGGATCGACAATGCCCGTCGCCTTGTTGAGGGCCGTGTCGAACTCCGGGTTCTTGTAGTGGCTCTCGTTCCACGACCCGCCGCCGCGATAGGCGAGATCGAGCGTCATCACCGCGAGCGGGCGATGCGCCCAGAAGGTCAGGCCGAATGGCACCTTGTCCCAGATCGGCCAGAACTCGGAGGACGGCAGCACGTTGAGCTTCATCCGGATGCCGGCCTCGGCGACCTGCTGCTGCAACACCTGCGCGGTATCCTGCTCCCAGCGCCCCTGCGTGTTCCCCAGCACCAGCGTGACGTCGAGCCCGTCCTTGTAGCCGGCCTCGGCCAGCAGCGCCTTGGCCTTGGCGACATCGCGCGCCACCGGCGGCAGCTTGAAATACTCGGGCTGGAACGGCGCCACATGATGGTTCTCGGCCACCACACCGAGGCCGCGATAGCCGATATCCAACAGCTTCTGGTTATCCGCCGCCAATACCATCGCCTTGCGCACGCGAATATCGTCGAACGGTTTCTGATCGACCTGCATGCGGATGCAGATCGTCTGCGCTGCCCGCCCGCTCAGCAGCGTCGCGTTCGGCAACCGCTTCACCACGTCGATATCCGTCGTGTTAATCGCGGTGATCAGGTCCACCTGCCCCGCCGCCAGCGCCTGGATCGAGGCCGAGACCTCGGTGCCGAGATCGAGGTAGCGGATCTCGTCGAGATACGGCGCCGGCCCCCAATAGCCTTCCCGCCGACGGAACGTCGCCTTCTGGCCAACGCCAAATTCCACCATCGTATACGGCCCGGTGCCGATCGGGTTCTTCGACCACACACCGCCCTGCTCCTCGAACTTGCGATGCACGATCGGGCACGTATAGGCATAGAACATTTCGGGTATCGCCAGCACCGGCCGGCTCAGATGCAGCGAGAACTCCAGATCGCTATGCACCTCAACCTGCTTGATCGCCGAAAAGGCCGACTTGTTCGACGACTTCGACGTTGGCGCGATCCAGCGGTTGATGTTGAACGCGACATCCTCGGTGGTGAAGGCATCCCCGTTCGACCATTTCACCCCCGGCCGCAGCTTGAACCGCCAGCTCGTCAGGTCCGCCGAAGGATCCCAACTGGCCGCCAGCAGCGGCTGGGTGATGTTGTCCTCGTCGACCATCGTCAGGTATTCCAGCGAATTGCGGAACACGTTCGATGCCTGCGTCCAGGTCACCAGCATCGGATCATTGATTTCCATCACCGCGCTGGCATAGCGCAGCGAGCCCCCCTTCTTCGGCGCCTCCTGCGCCGCCGCCGGCACCGGGCTCACCGCGCCGGCAAAGGCCCGCGCGCTCGCCGCGGCGACGCCGAGCCAGGCCACCGTCTGCAGGAAGTCGCGCCGGCCGATCTCGCCCTTCACAAACTGATCCGCCAGCGCAGGCACGGCCTGGTGAAGCTTCCGGCCGCTATTGGTCCACAGCTTGAATCCCATATCCGCTCTCCCTGTCTGTCCGGCGATCCTGTCACCCGATGCGGGTGCGCGCCAGCACGTCTTCATCGAGATCGTAGCCCATCCCCGGCCGGTTCGTCAGGTGCAGCCAGCCAGCGCCATCGACCCGCAGCGGCTCCACCATCATGAAATCCCGCCGCTCGACACTCCACTCCGGCGGATCGTAGGGAAACTCGAGATACGGCACATCCGCCACCCCCGCCGCCAGATGCGCATTCGCCGCCACCGCCAGCCCATTCCCCCAGGTATGCGGCGTGAACACCACATTGCTCTCCTGCGCCATCAGCGCCACCCGCCTGAGCCCGGTGATCCCCCCCACCAGCGACACGTCGGGCTGCAACACATCGAGCGCCCCATCGGCGATCAGATCACGGAACTCATACAACTCCCGCGTCATCTCCCCCCCGGCCACCCGGATATCCACCATCTGCCGCAACGCCTTCATCCCCGCCCGGTCGCCGCGATGCAGCGGCTCCTCCATCCAATACACCCCAAGCCGCTCCAGCGCCCGCGCCACCGTCACAGCTTCCTTCAGCGTCCACGGCGCATAGGTATCCTGCGGCAACCGCCAGCCCTGGTTGCAATCCACCATCAGTTCCAGCCGATCCCCCACCCGCGCCCGCACCGCCTCCAGCGCCCGCACATCATCCCGCCAATCCCCCCGCTGGAACCGGATCTTCAGCGCCGGATACCCCTCGGCGAGATACCGCTCCGCCGCATCCGCCAACGCCACCGGATCACGCAACGTCCCCGACGACGCATAAACCCGCACCCGATCCGACAACCCGCCCAACAACTTCCAGCACGGCTGCCCCGCAATCTTCCCCGCCAGATCCCACAACGCCAGATCAAGCGGCCAACAGCGCCCATAGTGAAAACTGATATGGTTCAACACCCGATAATGCCGCTCGATCCGCAACGGATCCCAGCCCTCAAACAAATACTCATGCCCGGCAAACCCCAGCATCAGATCGCCCGACCCGATGCCGGTCATCCCCGCATCCGTGTGCACCCGCACAATCGTCGCATCGAAATGAACCCGCGGCTTGCTGTCCCACGCCGCCCGAAACGGCGGATCAAGCGGCTGGCGATGATGCGTGATCTCGATGCCCGTGATCCTCACCCCCGACGCGACGCTCTCCACCATGGCTGCCTCCTGCCTGCGCATTTCTCAGGGATGACCAAAGGGGAAAGGCGCAGGGAAGGCAAGGCTCCGCCGGCCAAGGGCCTGGAGGCCCTTGGATCCCCATCCATTTGAGCGGCTGGATCATCGTCCTTCAGTTGATAACGTCTTCCTTAGCGCCGCAGGCAAGCGAACCGTGCGAGCGAACGGACCCGGGGACGGTCGCACGGGATTTCTTGGCTTCGCCAGTCTCCCCATCGAGATCGTGGGATTGCGACTGAAGGCCAGTTCCACAGCCAAGAGATGGGATGGGTTCCTAGGGCCTCTCGGCCCTAGGCCGGCGGAGCCTTGCCTAACGTCCGGGGGGATAGGCCAACGCCCACCGTCCATGCATGATACCCCCATGCGCTACTCCGCATTCCAGCTCTTCAAGCAGGGCCTCGCCGGCCACACCGGCTGGGGCAAGGCCTGGCGTTCGCCTGAGCCCCAGCCGGCCTATGACGCCGTCATCGTCGGTGGCGGCGGGCATGGCCTGGCTGCTGCCTACTATCTGGCGCGCAACCATGGCTTGAAGCGCGTTGCCTTGCTGGAAAAGGGCTGGATCGGTGGCGGCAACACCGGGCGCAACACCACCATCGTCCGCTCCAACTATTTCTTCCCCGAGAGCGCCGCGATCTATGATTTCGCGCTGCGGCTATACGAGGGCCTGAGCCAGGATCTCGACTACAATATCATGCTGAGCCAGCGCGGCATGATCATGCTCGCCCACACCGAGCACGACATGGAGACCATGGCGCGCAGCGTGAATGCCATGCAGATCAACGGCATCGATGTGGAGTTGCTCGATGCCGCGCAGGTCCGCGACGAGGTGCCGCTGCTGAATTTCGGTCCCGACGCCCGCTACGAGATCCACGGCGGCTTCACCCAGCGCCGCGCCGGCGTTGCCAGGCATGATGCGGTGGCCTGGGGCTATGCCAGGGCGGCGTCCGCCCTGGGCGTCGACATCATCCAGGGCTGCGAGGTGACGGGCTTCGAGATCGCGGACAACCGGGTTCATGCCGTGCAGACCACCCGCGGCCGCATCGCCGCCGGCGTCGTCGGCCTGGCCGCGGCGGGGCATTCGGGTGTGCTCGCGGGCATGGCCGGCTTCAAGCTGCCGATCCAGAGCTACGCATTGCAAGCCATGGTCAGCGAGCCCATCAAGCCCGTGCTCGATACCGTCGTGATGTCGACCGCGACCGGCATGTATGTCAGCCAGTCCGACAAGGGCGAACTGGTCTTCGGCGCCGGGCTCGACCTCTATCCTTCCTACGCCCAGCGCGGCAACCTGCCGGTCGAGCGCGACGTGGTGGCGGGGATGCTGGAGATGTTCCCGAGCTTCCGCCGCCTGAAGCTGCTCCGCGCCTGGGCCGGTCTGGTCGACGTCTGCTGGGACTATTCGCCGATCATCGGTCCCACCCCGATCGACGGCCTGTTCATCAACTGCGGCTGGGGCACCGGCGGCTTCAAGGCCATCCCCGCCGGCGGCTGGATGCTCGCCTACCTCCTCGCCACCGGCGAGCACCACCCGATCTCCGCCCCCTTCGACCTCTCCCGCTTCACCACCGGCCGTCTGATCGACGAGGCCGCGGGCGCGGGGATCGCGCATTGAGGGCCCCATGCTGCTGATCCCCTGCCCCTGGTGCGGCCCGCGCGACGAACCCGAATTCGTCTTCGGCGGCGAACCCGCGGTGCGCCCGATCCCGGCGTCCGAGGTCAGCGACGAGACCTGTGCCACCTACCTCTACGCCCGCAGCAACGAGAAGGGCTTCCACCGCGAACTCTGGTGCCATTCCGGCGGCTGCGGCCAGTGGTTCCTGCTGGAGCGCGACACCCTCACCCACGTCATCCATCGCAGCCTCAAGCCGGGAGAGCCGGCATGAGCCGCCTCCCCACCGGCGGACGGATCGACCGCGCTGCCCCGGTGCCCTTCACCTGGGACGGCCGCGCGCTCAGCGGCTTCGCCGGCGACACCCTCGCCTCCGCCCTGCTCGCCAACGGCATCCGCGTCATCGGCCGCAGTTTCAAATACCACCGCCCCCGCGGCCTCTACGGCGCCGGCGTCGAGGAGCCCAACGCCATCGTCGACCTCGCCTGGGGCGACCGCCACGACCCCAACGCGCGCGCCACCCTCGTCGACCTTCTCCCCGGCATGGCCGCCCGCGGCATCAACGCTTGGCCCAATGTCCGCCACGACGCCCACGGCCTGATCGACCTCGCCCACGCCTTCCTGCCCTCGGGCTTCTACTACAAGACCTTCAAGTCCCCGTCGTGGCAGCGCTGGGAGCCGATGATCCGCCGCATGGCCGGCCTCGGCACACTGCGCCCCACCGCCGACACCCGCCATTTCGACACCCGCCACGCCCAGGTCGACGTCCTCGTTATCGGCGGCGGTGCTGCGGGTCTCGCCGCCGCCCGCGCCGCCGCCGCCTCCGGCCTGTCCGTCATGCTCGCCGACGACCGCCCCCACTGGGGCGGCCTGCTCGGCTGGCACGACGGCACCATCGCCGACCGCCCCGCCGCCGACTGGATCGCCGACACCGTGGCCGGTCTCGGCGCCGCCACCCTGCTGCCGCGCACCACCGCTTTCGGCTATTACGACCACAACACCGTCGGCCTGCTCGAACGCCGCGCCACCGCCGCCTCCGGCTGGGCCGAGGAGCGCCTGTGGAGCGTGCGCGCCCGCGAGATCATCCTCGCCACCGGCGCCATCGAGCGCCCCCTGGTCTTTCCGCAGAACGACCGCCCCGGCGTCATGTCGACCGACGCCGTGCTGCACTATCTCCGCGTCCACGCCGTCCTCCCTGGCAGCCGGATCGTCGTCGCCACCAACAACGATACCGCCATTGCTGCCGCCCTCGCCCTCCAGGCCGCCGGCGCCGAGGTCATCATCGCCGACGCCCGCGCACCCGGCCCCGCCCTGCGCCAGGCCGCGGATCACGGCATCCGCATCCACCCCGCCAGCGTCCCCGTCGGCACCGGCGGCCGCCACGGCCTGCGCTGGGTCGATATCGCCCCCCGCGCCAACCTCGCCGCCCGCGAGCGCATCCCCGCCGACCTCCTCGCCGTCTCCGGCGGCTGGTCCCCCGCCGTCCATCTCTTCAGCCAGTCCGGCGGCAAGCTCCGCTGGGACGACGCCGAGGCCGCCTTCCTCCCCGGCGAACCCCGCCCGCACCAGCACCTCGCCGGCGCCGTCGCGGGCGACGCGGCCCTCGCCGAAGCTCTCGCCGCCGGCCACCGTGCAGGAACCCAGGCCGCCGCCGCCCTCGGCCGCAGCGTCGCCCTGCCTGCCCCCCGCGCCGAACCCGCCGCCCCCGCGACCCCGATCGCCCCCCTTTGGTTCGTCCCCCTCAAGAACACCCGCCAATGGATCGACCTGCAGAACGACGTCACGCTGGACGACGTCGCGCTCGCCGCCCGCGAAAACTACGCCTCGGTCGAGCACCTCAAGCGCTACACCACGCTGGGCATGGCCAACGACCAGGGCAAGACCAGCAACATCAACGGCCTCGCCGCCCTCGCCGCCTTCACCGGCCGCGCCATCCCCGACGTCGGCACCACCACCTTCCGCCCTCCCTTCGTGCCGATCTCCCTCGGCGCCATGGCCGGCCTGCGCCACGGCAAGCTCTACGCCCCTGTCAAACACCTCCCCGCCCATGACGACCACCTCGCCGCCGGCGCCGACATGCGCGAATACGGCGGCTGGCTCCGCCCCGCCTGCTACCTCCGGCCCGGCGAGACCCCCGCCGCCGCCATCCAGCGCGAAGCCACCGCCGCCCGCGCCAGCCTCGGCCTGTTCGACGGCTCCAGCCTCGGCAAGATCGAGGTCCAGGGCCGCGACGCCGCCGCCTTCCTCAACCTCCTGTTCTACAACGAGGTCGCCAACCTCAAGCCCGGCCGCCTGCGCTACTGCCTGATCCTGAAGGAAACCGGCATCGTCTACGACGACGGCGTCGTCGCCCGCCTCGCTGATGACCGCTACCTCCTCTCCCCCTCCTCCAGCCACACCGCCGGCGTGCTCGCCCTCCTCGAAGCCTGGCACCAGACCGAATACCCGCACATGGACGTCGCCTTCCATGACGTCACCGCCGCCTGGGCCACCTTCGCGGTCTGCGGCCTCAACGCCCGCGCTCTGCTCACCGCCCTCGGCACCGACATCGACCTCGCCGACGCCGCCCTCCCCCATATGGGCCTGGCTCACGGCACACTCGCCGGTCACCCCATCCGCATCGCCCGCGTCAGTTTCACCGGCGAGCGCAGCTACGAAATCTCCATCCCCGCCAGCCGCGGCGCCGCCCTGTGGCGCCACCTCCTCGACCTCGGCCAATCCGACGCCGCCACGCCCTACGGCATCGAAACCCTCTCCGTCCTCCGCGCCGAAAAAGGCTACATCCTCATCGGCACCGACACCGACGGCATGACCCTTCCCGCCGACCTCGGCATGCCCGGCCCGCTCCGCGCCAAGAAGGTCGACTTCGTCGGCAAGCGCTCGCTGCTCGCCCCCGACGCCCTGCGCCCCGACCGCCGCCAGTTCGTCGGCCTGCTGCCCGACGACCCCGCCTACATCCCCCCGCCCGGCACCCACGCCATCGAAACCGCCGACGGCGCCCGCCGCAGCCTCGGCTGGATCACCTCCGCCTGCCACAGCCCCGCCCTCGGCCGCTCCATCGCGCTCGGCATGATCGAGGCCGGCCGCGCCCGCATCGGCGAGACCGTCCAGCTCTTCCATCTCGGCCACATCACCACCGCCCGCCTCACCGCCCCCTGCCACCTCGACCCCGAAGGCGACCGCCTCAATGGTTGACCTCGCCAGCCACCGCCTCACCGAGCGCCTCGAAGCCGAAGGCCTCACCGTCACCACGCGCCCGCCCGCCCGCATCTGGCTCGCCGCCGGCCCCGGCGTCGCGCCGAACACCGCCGAGGGCAGCGACCCCGTCCATCTCTGGCTCGCCCCCAACCGCCGCCTCATCGTCGCCGACTCAGCCGTCCCCACCCCCGATGTCGCCTTCCTCTCCGACATCACCGACGGGCTGCACCGCTTCGCCATCTCCGGCCCGCACACCAACGCCCTGCTCGCCATGGCCACCAGCCTCGACCCCGCCGTGCTCCCGCCCGGACGCTGCGCCCAAACCCTCTGGGCTGGCGTCAAGGTCACCCTCCACCGCACGCCCGACGCCCTGCTGCTCTATGTCGACCGCCCCCTCGCCCCCTGGCTGCTCGACTGGTTCCGCGTTGCCCTGACCGCCTTCGCCAAAGGATAGATCTCCATGAAATCCCACACCCGCGTGGTCGTGATCGGCGGCGGCGTTGTCGGCTGCTCCGTCCTCTACCACCTCACCAAGCTCGGCTGGACCGACGTCGTCCTGCTCGAACGCGACGAGCTCACCTGCGGCTCCACCTGGCACGCCGCCGGCGGCATGCACACGCTGAACGGCGACCCCAACGTCGCCAAGCTGCAGAAATACACCATCGAGCTCTACGCCGAGATCGAGCGCATCTCCGGCCAATCCTGCGGCGTCCACATGACCGGCGGCCTCATGCTCGCCGGCACCAAGGAGCGCATGGACTGGCTCAAGATGGCCGCCGCCCGCGGCTCCTATCTCGGCATGGACGCCGAACTCATCTCCATCGACGAGGCCGCCCGCCGCCTGCCGCTCATCGACAAATCCCAGTTCGTCGGCGCCATGTGGGACCCCCTCGAAGGCCACGTCGACCCCTCCGGCGTCACCAACGCCTATGCCAAGGCCGCCACGATCGCCGGCGCCGAAATCCGTCGCAAGACCCGCGTGCTGGAAATCCGCCAACGCCCCGACGGCTGGGACGTCATCACCGACCAGGGCATCATCACCGCCGAACATGTCGTCAACGCCGGCGGCCTCTGGGCCCGCGAGGTCGGCCGCATGGTCGGCCTCGAACTGCCCATTCTCGCCATGGAACACCAATACCTCATCACCGAGGACATCGACGACCTGCCCCCCGGCGAACTCCCCCATGTCATCGACTTCGAAGGCGAGATCTACCTCCGCCAGGAACGCCGCGGCGTCCTGCTCGGCACCTACGAGCACAACGGCGTCCCCTGGTCGCCCAAGACCACGCCGTGGAACTTCACCGCCGAACTGCTGCCCTCCGACCTCGACCGCATCGCCGACAATCTCGAAGTCGGCTTCCGCCATTTCCCCCGCCTGCAGACCGCGGGCATCAAGCGCCTGATCAACGGCCCCTTCACCTTCGCCGCCGACGGCAACCCCCTCGTCGGCCCCGTCCGCGGCCTGCCCAACTTCTGGGTCGCCTGCGGCGTCATGGCCGGCTTCAGCCAGGGCGGCGGCGTCGGCCTGGCGCTCGCCGGCTGGATGATCGAGGGCGATCCCGGCTTCGACGTCTGGGCGATGGACGTCGCGCGCTACGGCGACTGGGCCACCATGGCCTACACCAACACCAAGGTGCGCGAAAACTACGGCCGCCGCTTCCGCGTCACCTTCCCCAACGAGGAACTCCCCGCCGCCCGCCCGCTGCGCACATCCCCAGTCTACGACCGGATGAAATCCGAAGGCGCCGTCTTCGGCGCCGCCTGGGGCCTCGAATACCCCCTCTGGTACGCTCCCCCCGGCACCGAGCCCGTCGAGCAGGTCACCTTCCTCCGCTCCAACGCACATGGCCCCGTCGGCGCCGAATGCCACGCCATCCGCACCGCCGTCGGCATGATCGAAACCTCCGGCTACGCCAAATATCGTTTCACCGGCGCCCAGGCTGAGAGTTTCCTCTCGCGCATGCTCACCAACCGCATGCCCGAGGCCGGCAAGATCGTCCTCGCCCCCATGCTCAACGACCGCGGCAAACTCATCGGCGACTTCACCGTCGCCCGCCTCGACGCCGACACCTTCGACGTCTTCGGCACCGGCGCCGCCGAGGAATACCACCTCCGCTGGTGGCACGCCCACGCCCCCACCTCCGGCCTGACCATTTCAAATCTCCGCAGCGCCCGCGTCGGTCTTTCCATCGCCGGCCCCAACGCCCGCACCCTCCTCGAAGCCGTCACCGGCGCCGACTGCTCGAACGCCGCCTTCCCCTTCATGGCCTACCGCGCCATGCACATCGGCCCCATCCCCGCCACCGTCGGCCGCCTCACCTTCACCGGCGACCTCGGCTACGAAATCTGGGTCTCGCCAGACTACCACGTCGCCCTCTACGACCTCCTGCGCCAGCACGGCGCCCCCCTCGGCCTCCGCCTCGCCGGCACCCGCGCGATGAACAGCCTGCGCCTGGAGAAATCCTGGGGCACCTGGGCGCGCGAATACCGCCCGATCTACGGCCCCCACGAAGCCGGCCTCGGGCGCTTCGTCAATCTCCGCAAAGGCGATTTCATCGGCCGCGACGCCGCCCTGCAGGAACGCGAGACCGGCGGCAAACTCCGCCTCATCACCCTGGAAGTCCACGGCGACACCGACGTCCTCGGCGACGAACCCGTCCGTCACGATAGCAAAACGATCGGCTGGGTCACTTCCGGCGCCTACGCCCACTGGGTCGGCAAATCCGTCGCCCTCGCCTACGTCGAAAAGGACTTCGCCACCGCCCCCGACTTCACCATCGAAATCATCGGCGCCCACCACAAAGCCACTCTCGTCCCCGAACCGCTGTTCGACCCCCAGGGGTCGCGCATGCGCAGCTAGGAAACCCCCACATGAGCACCCTCCCCCTCGCCCGCTTCAAGGTCCTCGACCTCACCCGCGTCCGCGCCGGCCCCACCTGCGTCCGGCAGCTCGCCGACTGGGGCGCCGACGTCATCAAGATCGAATCCCCCGACGGCGATTCCGGCCTCGGCGGCGCCCGCCATGGCCCCGATTTCCAGAACCTGCATCGTAACAAACGCAGCCTGACGCTTGACCTCAAATCCCCCGACGGCCTGGCCATCATGCACAAGCTCGTCGCCTGGGCCGACGTCGTCGTCGAGAACTATCGCCCCGACGTCAAGTTCCGCCTCAAGATCGACTACGAAAACCTCCGCAAGATCAACAAACGCATCGTCTACGCCTCGATCTCCGGCTTCGGCCAGGACGGCCCCTACCTCACCCGCCCTGGCTTCGACCAGATCGCCCAGGGCATGGGCGGCCTCATGTCCATCACAGGCGAACCCGGCCAAGGCCCCATGCGCGTCGGCATCCCCGTCGCAGACCTCACCGCCGGCATCTTCGCGGCCATGGGCATCCTCATCGCCCTCCTCGACCGCGAACAGTCCGGCGAAGGCCAATGGGTGCAGTCCTCCCTCCTCGCCGCCCAGATCTCCATGCTCGACTTCCAGGCCGCCCGCTGGACCATCGGCAAGGAAGTCCCTGGCCAGGCCGGCAACGATCATCCGACCTCGATCCCAACGGGCGTTTTCCAAACCGCCGACGGCTACATCAACATCGCCGCCGCCGGCAACGAAATCTACCGCCGCCTCTGCGTCGCCCTCGGCCAGCCCGAACTCGCCGACCACCCCGACTACAACACCGACAAGAAACGCTCCGCCAACCGCAAGGCGCTGAATGCCGCCATCGCCGCCGTTACCCGCGGCAAAACCTCGGCCGTTTGGATTGACGCCCTGAACGCCGCCGGCGTCCCCAGCGGCCCGATCTACCAAATGGACGAAGTCTTCGCCGACGCCCAAGTCAAACACCTCAACATCACCCGCAAAGTCCCCCACGCCACCCTCGGCGACGTCGAAGTCATCGGCCAACCCATCGAACTCTCCCGCTCCAAATGGGAAATCCGCTCGGCGACACCAGAAGCCGGCGAACACACCGACACCATCCTCGCCAGCCTCGGCTACGATGCCGCTGCCATTGCGGATTTCCATGCGCGGAAAGTGATCTAAGAAAGGAAGATGGCTCCGCCGGCCAAGGGCTATGCCCTTGGAACCCATTACACTCTCAGGTGGATCGACTTCCTTCAGTCGCAATCCCACGATTTCGATGCGGAGACCGGCGAAGCCCAGCAAATGTTGCGACCGCACTGAAGCCAGTACGGTCGCACTGTTCGATTGCCTGCGGCGCAAAGAAAGCAGTTATCAACTGGAGACCATCTCCACAGCCGCTCAAACGGAGTGGGTTCTCAGGGCCCGTGGCCCTGAGCCGGCGGAGCCTAACCTGCCTTCAAAACGGGAATCATCGACACCAACAGCAACACCGCCATCGCAACATTGAAGACCCGCACTTGCGCCTTCGAGCGCAGCAGCCGCCCCGCCCCATCGCCGAGCAGCGCCCAGACGAGATTGCACGGCACGCCCACGACGGCGAAGATCAGCGCCATCAGCGCGAACTGCGGCGCCAGTGGTGCCGTCGGATCGGCCCAGGTCGTCGTCATCCCCAACGCCAGTAGCCAGGCCTTCGGGTTCACCCACTGAAACATCGCCGCCCCGAAGAACCGCAGCGGCGGCCGCACCTTGCCTTCTCCCGGCGCCGGCGCGCTGGCGATCTGCCAGGCGATCCACAGCATCCAGGCAGCACCAATCCAGCGCATCCATTGTTGCAACTGCGGAAATGCGGACAGCGGCACCGCCAACCCGAGCCCGACCATCAGGATCATCGCGCCAAACCCCGCGGAGATCCCGAACATATGCGGCACCGTCGCCCGCACCCCGCTATTCGCCGCCGCGGCGGCCACCATCAGCACATTCGGCCCGGGCGTCACCGAGCCGGCGATGGCGAAGGCAACGAAGGCGATCCAGGGAAAGGTCATGGATTAGGTCACCATGCCTGACCTATCCCCGACCATCCCCCAAACCGCATTCCAGCCCCGCGCGAACCTACGCCCGCCCGCGCGTCACCAGCCGCCCGGCCCGCGCTTCCGTGGCACCCGCGCCCAGCACATAGGCCGACTGCCCATTGATCCAGGTCTCCAGGATCCCCTCGGCCGGCAGCGTCGGATTGTCGAAATCCGCGCGGTCACGCACCGTTGCGGGATCGAACATGACCAGGTCAGCGTAGGCCCCCTCGCGGATCACCCCGCGATCGACGATGCCGAACACCTCCGCCACGCGCCCGGTCATTTTGTGCACCGCGGTTTCCAGGCTGAACAGTTTCAGATCCCGCGCGTAGTAGCCAAGCACTTTCGGAAAGCACCCCCACAGCCGCGGATGCGGAAACCGGTCATGCGGCAGCCCGTCCGAGCCGATCATCGACAGCGGATGCTGCATGATCCGTTGCACATCCGCCTCGTCCATCTGGAACAGGATCGCGCCCGCCGGTAGCAGTTTCTCGGCCGCTTCCTTCAGCCCCATGTTCCACTGCCGCGCGATATCCGCGAGCATCCGCCCTTCCATTTCCGGATGCGGGTTCGACCACGCCACCTTGACCGGCACATCCGCGCGCACCCGATCGGGCATCAGCACGGTCGACCCCGCATAATACGGATAGACATCGAAATCGACCTTGTGCCTGGCCCGCAACCGCTCGATCAACGCCAAGGTTTCAGTCGAGCGGCCGAAGTTTTCCGGCATCGAGCATTTATGATGGCTGATCACCACCGGCACCCCCGCGCCCTCGCCGATGCGCACCGTCTCGTCGATGCTGTCGAGCACATGCGCCGCCTCGTCGCGCATATGTGACACATAGATCCCGCCGGCCGCCCGCAGCGCCTCGGCCACCGCGATCACCTCGTCGGTCGGCGCCATCATGTTCGGCGGATAATACAGCCCGGTCGAAAACCCCGATGCACCCTCGGCGAGACAATCCGCGAGCCGCGCGCGCATATGCGCCGCCTCCTTGTCGCTCGCCGCCCGCTGCGTATCGCCGTTCATGGCTTCCACCCGCAGCGACATATGCCCGATCATCGCGAACGTGTTCACCGGCGACGGATCGCGCGCCAATCGGTCCGCATATTCACCGAAACTGCCGAACGTCCACCAGCTCTCATCGCCCAGCAGATCGAGCGGCGGGATCGGCCTCTGCTTCATCCGCACCGGGCTCAGGCTGATGCCGCAGTTCCCCACAACCACGGTGGAGACACCCTGCGACATTTTGCACAGCATGCAGGTCGGCCCGCACAGCACCGCGCGGTCGTCATGCGTATGCGCATCGATGAAGCCAGGCGCTACGACTTTCCCGGTCGCGATCACCTCGCGATCGGCCGAGGCCGCTCCGAGATCGCCCACGCCGACGATGCGATCCCCGCTCACCCCGACATCCCCGCGCGTCCGCGCCGTCCCGGCGCCATCGATGATGGTCGCATCCCGCAGAATCAGATCACAGCGCAGTGCCATGGCTCAGCTCCTCAGCGCGGCGGTCGCCGCATCATCGATCACGCCCAGTTCCGAAACGGCAACCTTATAGAGCGCACGGGCGTCGTTCACGCTCACCACCCCATCACGCACGTCGCGCGCCACCTTGGTGGGGTCGCGCAAGGAAGGGTCGCCCATTCCTCCTCCGCCGGGCATCATGAGAAGCAACCGCTCGCCATCGGGGATCACCTGATACCCCTTGGTGCGCAGCACGTGCCCGGTCTTGAGGTGCACCGCCCCATTGGCCCCGAGCCCACCGCCCTCGCGCCCCTTCGGCGCATTGGCGATGCGATCGAAGGTCGCGTTCACCGCGAATTCCAGCTCGCCCTTTGTGCCGATCTCCATGATCTGCCCCAGCCCGCCGCGCGTCCGCCCGGCGCCGGCGCTGCCCTCGCGCAGTTCCTTGCGCCAGATGATGATCGGCGCGACGTTCTCCGTCGCCTCCACCGGCATCGTCCGCACGCCCGAGGGAAACGCCGTCGCATCAAGCCCGTCAAAGCCCGGCCGCGCCCCGGTGCCGCCGGAGTTGAAGGTGATGATCTCGAAATCGCCAATCACCTTCTTGTTCCCCCGCGCCTGGCCCGACACCGACGATCCGCCCCGCAGCGGCGGGTTCCACAGGCACGACGCCCCCTCGGCCGCCACCCGCCCCGGCACCGTCTGATGCAGGCAGCCCATCATCAGGTCCGGCAGCAGATGGCCGATGACATGGCGCACCGACACCGGATAGGGCCGCGGCGCATTGAGGATGCAGCCATCGGGAATCTTCATCCGGAACGGCGCCAGGCTCGCCCAGTTGTTGGGGATCTCCGGCGCGACGACAACCTTGATGCCGAAGCACGAATAGGCCCGCGTATAGGCCGCCGGCACATTGATGCCGCGCTGCGACAGGCCCGAGGTGCCGGTGAAATCCACCTCGATGGCATCATCGAGAATCGTCATCTCGCCTTTGAGCGTGACCGGCTCCTCATAGCCGTCCGAACTGATTTCGGAACGGAAAGTGCCGCGCCCGATCTTGGCAATCTCCGCCACCGTCGCGCGGAGCGAGGAGTCAAAGATGAACTCCGCCAACGGATCGAGACTGTCCATCGCGAACTCGTCCATCATCTCGACCAGCCGCCGCGCCGCGGCATCGTTGCAGGCGCAAAGCGAATACACGTCGCCCTCGAGCTCGACCGGCAGGCGCGAGCCCCAGCGGATGAAATCGAAGAAGGTCTCGTTTGGCTTGCCCTGATCGAAACATTTCACGATCGGGATATACAGCCCTTCCTCGAACACGCTCCGGCCCTCGGGCCCCATGCCGAGCCCACCGATATCGATGACATGCGCGGTATTGGCGAACAGCCCGACGATCTTGCCCTTGCGAAAAGCCGGCGTCACGACTGTAAGATCGTGTAGATGCCCGGTGCCGAGCCAGGGATCGTTGGTGATGTAGTGATCCCCCTCCTTCATCGAGGCGGCCGGAAACTTCTGCAGAAAATGCCCGACACTTTCCATCATCGAGTTCACGTGTCCCGGCGTACCCGTGACGGCCTGCGCCATCATCCGCCCGTGCATGTCGAAAATCCCCGCCGAAAGATCACCGGCCTCGCGCACCGTGGTCGAGAAGGCGGTGCGGATCATCACCTGCGCCTGCTCCTCGACGACGGCGATCAGGCGGTTCCACATGATCTGTCGCTGGATGCCCGCCAGCGCGTTGGTGTCCTTGCTCATGCCGCCGCTCCCCGCAGGAGTTCGATATAGCCGAAGCCGTTGATGACAGCCGTCCAGCCATTGCCGACCAGCGTCGAGGTCTCATCCTCAGCGATGATGGCGGGCCCCGAAAGTCGTGATCCCGGCGGCAGACTTGCCCGATCATAGATCGCCCAGTCCGCCACCTCGCCCGTCACGGTATCGCGCACCGCCTGGCTCCGCACCGCCACCGGCACCGCATCGCCCAGCGCGCTCTGCGCCCCATCCGCCGTCACCGGCACGGTCGCGACAACCACGGCATAGCTCATGATCTCCACGTCCGACCCCGGCACCGGCCGGTCGAAGAAGCGGCTGTATTCCGTATCGTACGCCGCCCGGATCGCCGCCACATCATCGGCCTTCAGCACCCGCACCGGCAGCGGCACCGGAATTTCATGGCCCTGGCCGACATAGCGCATGAAGGCGATCCGCGTCTCCCGCGTCGGCGCGCCGAAGCTGCCCTGCGCCACCACCGCCCCCGCCTCGGCGGACATCTCGGCCAGCAGCCCATTCACCGCCGCCACATCGAATGTCGAAAATCGCTGATACAGACTGCGAACAACCTCATAGCCCACCGGCGCCCGCAGGAACCCGATGGCGCTGCCAACGCCGGCGCCTGACGGCACCAGCACCCGATCGATGCCCACCTTCTCCGCCACCCGGAACCCATGCACCGGCCCGCCGCCGCCGAAGGCGATCAGCGTGCGCCCCTCATAAGTCGTTCCGGACTCGATCGCATGCACCCGCGCCGCGTTCGACATGTTCTCATCGACCATCTCGACCACCCCAAGCGCCGCCATCTCGGCGGACAGCCCGAGTTTGTCGCCGACATCCGTCGCCAGCGCGCCCTTGGCCGCGGCTGCATCGAGCTTCATGGACCCACCGGCGAAGCGCGCAGGATCGTAACGTCCCAGCGTCAGATTGGCATCCGTCACGGCCGGATGTTTTCCACCCCGCCCATAGCAGGCCGGCCCGGGATCGGCCCCGGCACTCTCCGGCCCGACGCCGATCCGTCCCATCGCGTCGACATGCGCGATCGAGCCGCCGCCGGCGCCGATCTCCACCATCTCGATCACGGGAATCCTGAGCGGCAGACCCGATCCCTTGCGAAACCGCCCGACGCGGGCAACCTCGAAGGTGCGCGCCGTCTGCGGCTTGAAATCGTCGATCAGGCAGATCTTCGCCGTCGTGCCGCCCATGTCGAACGACAGCACGCTCGGCAGCCCGCATTGCCGCGCCACGTCCGCCGAGAAGATCGCGCCCCCCGCCGGCCCGCTTTCCACCAGGCGGATCGGAAACCGGCACGCCGTCTCGATCGTCGTCAGCCCGCCGCCCGACAGCATCAGGAAGATCGGCGCGCCGAGGCCGAGCTCGCGCAGCCCCGCCTCCAGCCGCCGCAGATAGCTCGCCATCAGCGGCTGCACATAGGCATTCGCCGCCGTCGTCGAAAACCGCTCCCACTCCCGCATCTCGGGCGACACCTCGGAGGACAGCGACACCGGCACATCCGGCAGCGCGGCAGTGAGAATGTCGCGCGCGCGCCGCTCATGCACGGGATTGACGAAGGCATGCAGGAAGCCGACGGCGACGCTCTCCACCTGCTCGCGCCGAAGCACCGGCACCAGCGCCCGCACCGCCTCCTCGTCGAGCGGCAGTTTCACCTTGCCATCGTTATCCAGCCGTTCCGGCACCGGCAGGCGCAGATAACGCGGCACCAGCGGCTCGGGCAGCACGATGTTGAGGTCATACTGGTCGTAGCGGCTCTCATTGCCCATCGCCAGCACGTCGCGGAACCCCTGCGTCGTGATCAGCGCCGTGCGCGCGCCCTTGCGCTCGATGATCGCGTTGGTCGCCAGCGTCGTGCCGTGCAGCACGATGGCAATATCCGCCGGCGTCACGTCCGCCGCGGCGAGGATCGCCTTCACCCCCGCGATCACGCCCTGCTCGGGCGCGCTCGGGGTGGTCAGTACCTTCGTCGTGGTGCGTTTGCCCCCATGCTCGAGGGCGAGGTCCGTAAAAGTGCCGCCGATATCGACGGCCAGTCGGGCAGACGCGGAGGAAGCCATGAGGTCGGTTTATCCATGCGAAAACGGGAGGCGCAGTGAACCTCCCGCCCGCCGGCGTGGCAACCCCGCAGGGATCAGAAATTCAGCGCGGTCGCCTGCATCACCAAAGGCAGCGTCCGCACCATCGCCAGCACCTCCTCCGGCACCGGTTCGTCGACCGAGACCATGCAGATCGCATCGCCGCCCTGGTTGGAACGGCCGAGATGGAAGGTGGCGATGTTGATCCCGGCACCAGCCAGGGTGGCGCCGAAGCGGCCGATGAAGCCGGGCTTGTCCTGATTGGTGACGTAGAGCATGTGCCGCGCGAAATCCGCCTCGACGCGAATGCCCTTGATCTCGACGATGCGCGGCCGAGCGCCGGCGAACAGCGTGCCGGACAGCGCGCGCTCGCCATGCTCGGTGGCGACCGTCAGGCGCACCAGGGTCTGGTATTCGCTGGGCCGATCGTGAACCACCTCGGCCACATCGATGCCGCGCTCGCGCGCGAGCACGGGGGCATTGACCATGTTGGCGCCCTCGATCATCGGGCCGAGCAGGCCGGCCAGCGCCGCGGCATTCAACGGCTTGTGATTGAGGTTGGCGGCCAGCCCCTCGTATTCAATCATGACGCGCTTGATGGTGCCGTCGCGCGCCTGGGTGAGTTGCCCGGCCATTGAGCCGAGCAGGCGGCAGAGGTCGAGATAGGGGCGCAGGCGGGGGGCTTCCTCGGCGCTGACCGAGGCCATGTTGATGGCGTTGGACACGGCGCCCGTCAGCAGGAAATCGCTCATCTGCTCGGCCACCTGCAAGGCCACGTTCTCCTGCGCCTCGGCGGTCGCGGCACCCAGATGGGGGGTGCAGACGACGTTGTCGAGCTTGAACAGCGGACTGTCGGTGGCGGGCTCGGTTTCGAACACGTCGAGCGCGGCGCCAGCGACGTGGCCGGAGACCAGGGCGTCGTAGAGCGCCGCCTCGTCGACCAGGCCGCCGCGGGCGCAGTTGATGATGCGCACGCCTTTCTTGGTGCGGGCCAGCGCGTCGCGGGAGATCAGGTTGCGGGTGGACTCGGTCAGCGGCGTGTGCAGCGTGATGAGGTCGGCACGGGCGATGAGGTCGTCGAGCTCGACCTTCTCGACGCCGAGTTCGAGGGCGCGCTTTTCGGTGAGGTAGGGATCAAAGGCGATGACGCGCATCTTCAGGCCCTGCGCGCGGTCGGCGACGATGGAGCCGATATTGCCGCAGCCGACCAGGCCGAGGACCTTGCCGGAGAGTTCGACGCCCATGAAGCGGTTCTTCTCCCACTTGCCGGCCTTGGTCGAGGTCGAGGCATCCGGGATCTGGCGGGCGAGGGCGAACATCATGGCGATGGCGTGCTCGGCGGTGGTGATGGCATTGCCGTAGGGCGTGTTCATCACCACCACGCCGCGGGCGGTGGCCGATTTCACGTCGACATTGTCGACACCGATGCCGGCGCGGCCGACGACCTTGAGGTTGGGGGCGGCGTCGAGCAGCTCCTTGGTGACCTTGGTCGAGGAGCGGATGGCCAGGCCATCATAGTCGCCGATGATGGCGCGCAGGTCGGCGGGCGCGAGACCCGTCTTCACGTCCACCTCGATGCCGCGGGTACGAAAAATGTCGATGGCGGCGGGCGAGAGCTTGTCGCTGATGAGAACCTTGACCATGGCGATTACTCCCCTGCCGTGAAGTCGTTGCGAACGGATGCCTCGGCCCAGTCGAGCCAGCGCAGCAGGGCGGCGATGTCGGATGTCTCGACGGTGGCGCCGCCCCAGATGCGCAGGCCCGGGGGGGCGTCGCGGTAGGAGGCGATGTCGAAGGCGACACCCTGCTTGTCGAGCAGCCCGGCGAGCTTTTTCGCCGCCTCGGCCTGGCGCGATGGGTCGAGGGCGGTGAACCAGGGGGCGACGATCTTGAGGCAGATCGCCGTGCAGGAGCGCGTCTCCGGTCGGTCGGCGAGGAAGGCGGCCCAGCGGCTTTGGCCGGCCCAGGCGGCGACGGCGGCGAGGTTGGCTTCGGAGCGGGCGATGAGACCCTTGAGGCCGCCGACGCTTTCGGCCCAGCGCAGGCCATCGAGCGCGTCCTCGACGCAGAGCATCGAGGGGGTGTTGATGGTCTCGCCCTTGAAGATGCCTTCGATGAGCTTGCCGCCGGAGGTCAGGCGGAAGATTTTGGGTAGTGGCCAGGCGGGCTTGTAGGTCAGCAGGCGGTCGACGGCGCGGGGCGAGAGGGCGAGCATGCCGTGTGCCGCTTCACCGCCGAGGACTTTCTGCCAGGACCAGGTGACGACATCGAGTTTTTGCCACGGCAGGTCCATGGCGAAGGCGGCGGAGGTGGCGTCGCAGATGACCAGTCCGTCGCGTTCGGCCGCAATGAAGTCGCCGTCGGCGAGGCGGACGCCGGAGGTGGTGCCGTTCCAGGCCAGGACGAGGTCATGGGCCGGGTTGACCTTGGTCAGGTCCGGCAGGGCGCCGTAGGGGGCGGTCAGGACATGGGCGTCGGGCAGCTTGAGCTGCTTGACGATGTCGTTGGCCCAGCCTTCGGAAAAACTCTCGAAGGCGAGGATGTCGACCGGGCGGGGACCGAGCAGGGACCAGAGGGCCATTTCGACGGCGCCGGTGTCCGACGCCGGAACGATGCCGAGGCGCCAGTCGGCTGGCATGCCGAGGATGTCGCGCGACCTCGTGATGACCTCGGCGAGCTTCGCCTTGGGGGCGGCGGCGCGATGGGAGCGGCCGAGCAGGGCGCCATCGAGAGCGGCCAGGGAGAACCCGGGTCGCTTGGCGCAGGGGCCGGATGAGAAATCGGGATTGGCCGGGCGCAATGCCGGCGGCGGGACGGAGTGCGTCATGTTCGCTCTCCCTTTCAGAAGAGAAGCCTCCCGGTGGGGGGAGGTGGCCCGCCGCTCTCCTAGCGCGGGGCTTGCCGCATTGCAACATCCTCGTCGGCGAGCTTTGCCCAGCGCTCATGGTCGCGCCAGTCGCCGGCGATCTTGAGGTAGCGCGGCGAGAAGCCCTCGAGGCGGAAGCCGAGGCGCTGGACCAACGCGCGCGACGGGGCGTTGGTGGGCTGGATGTTGGCTTCGACGCGGTGGAGCCCGAGTTTGCCGAAGGCTTCGCGGAGGACCATGTCGACGGCGGCGGTCATGACACCGCGGCCGGTGCCGCCGGCGAGGCCGTAATAGCCGAGATAGGCGCTGAGAAAGCCGCCACGGACGATCTCGTTGAGGTTGATGACCCCTGCGAGGATGCCGTCATGCTCGGCGACGAAGGAGATTTTTCGGGTACCATCGATCTGGGCGAACCAGGACTTGAAGCCGGCCATGTCGGTGAAGGGCTCGACCCAGGGGGCGTGCAGGTCGCGGCTGGCGCGGTTGGCGGCGACCAAGGCCGGGCCGTCGCGGCGGGCGACGGGGCGGATGGAGGTCATGGCAGGACTTTCCTGAGCATCGTCGCGGGGTCGGCGAGGAAGGCGCGGGTGACGCGGACGTGCTCGATGTCATCCCAGTCGGCGGAGTGCAGGGTGCCTTCGTTGGCGAGCAGGATCGCGGCGCCGGGGAAGGCCATGAGGATGGGGGAGTGGGTGGCGATGACGAACTGGCAGCCGCGCTCGACGGCCTGGGCGATGATGGCGATGAGGGCGAGGACGCGGGTGGGGGAGAGTGGGGTTTCGGGTTCGTCGAGGAAATAGAGGCCGTTGGGGACGAGGCGGCGGCGGAGGACGGCGAGGAAGGTTTCGCCGTGGGACTTGCCGTCGGGGTTCTCGCCGTAGTCGGCGGCGAAGGAGCGGCGCTGGCCCTGGACGGCGCCGACGGCGATGGTGCGGCCGTAGCCCTCGGGGATCGCCGCGGCGAGGTCGGCGGCGTCGGCGGCGAGGCCGGCCATGCCATCGGTGATGCGCTGGGTGAAGCCGAATACGTCCTCGGCGCGGAGGAACATGCGGGTGCGGGCGTGGCGGCGGCGGACGAAGACGAAGCCCTGGGCGAATTCGCGGGCGGCCTCCAGCGTGGGATCGCGGGCGAGGTCGTTGCGGCCGGCCGCGACGGCGCCCATGCCGACGGCGAGGCCTTCGAGCAGGGTGGACTTGCCGCTGCCGTTCTCGCCGACGAGGAAGGTGACGGGGGCGGTGAACGTCAGGTCCTCGAGGCCAGCGATGAGCGGGATCGACCAGGGGAAGCACTGGCGATCGCGTGTATGCTCGGGGCGGCGGCGAATCGCGGAGAGGAACATGATGGATCAGCATACCATTGCGGCGGCGGGACTCACGGCGCGGATCAAGGCGGAGGGCGCCGAGCTGTGCTCGCTGGTGACCGCTGAGGGGATCGAACTGCTGTGGCAGGCGCATGCGGCCTGGCCGCGGCATGCGCCGAACCTGTTCCCGATCGTAGGGACGCTGAAGGACGATCAGTATCGGTTGGGCGGGCAGACCTATCGCATGGGGCGGCATGGGTTCGCGCGCGACCAGCGCTTCACCTGGGCGGCGCGGTCGGCGACGGGGTGCCGGCTGGAGCTGACGGAGAATGCGGCGACGCGGGCGCAGTATCCGTTCCCTTTCCGCTTCAGCATCGACTACGCGATGGGCGCGGACGGGCTGACGATCACCTTCACCATCGCCAATACCGGGACCACCCCCCTGCCCGCTTCGATGGGTGCGCATCCCGCGTTCAACTGGCCGTTGGTGCCGGGGATCGCCAAGGAGGCGCACAGCATCACCTTCTCCGATCCCGAGCCGGGGCCGATCCGGCGGGTGCGGCCGGATGGGCTGCTGCGGGCGGAGGCGCTGGCGTCACCGGTGGAGGGACGGACGCTGCGGCTGCATGACGGGCTGTTCGTCGAGGACGCGCTGATCTTCGACGGACATGCCAGCCGGTCGCTGCGCTACGGGGCGCCGGGGACGCCGACGGTGGAGTTCTCCTGGTCGAATTTCCCGCAGTTGGGAATCTGGACGCGACCGGGGGTGGACCTGCTGTGCATCGAGCCTTGGCAGGGAATGTCGAGCCCGATCGCGTTCGATGGGGAGTTTGGGGAGAAGCCGGGGTTGCTGCATGTGGCGCCGGGGGGGGAGGCTTGGGCGATGCATCGGATTGGCCTGACGCGCAGCGAAGCGTAGCGGCGACGAAAGCGGCAGCGGTTTGGCTTCAAACCGCGATAGCGCTGCGCTTGTTCACGAAGGACGAACGGTCACAAAGAGACAGCGAGACAGCGAGACAGTGAGAAGGGTGGATTGCTTCGCTGCGCTTGCAATGACGTTGTTTTATAGGAACAATCTGGGCAAACCTCGGGTGTCCGGGTTTCACTCGCTTTTTCGTCGAGCGGCGATGCGGTCGGGCCAGATGGCCATGCCCTTGGGCTTGAGGCAGGACTTGAGGGCGCGCAGCAGGGCACGGCGGGACCTTGGAGGCCTTGGCATGCGCTCCTTGCGCGGGCGTGGGGGGCGGACGCGCTTGGGGGTGTCGCGCTGGAGGGGTTTGGGGGGCGTGATGCC
>Ga0164296_1000222_pt1 | contig 72200 bp, 68 predicted proteins | sample GEODES057metaG_FD_113533 | JGI IMG/M metagenome (GOLD analysis project Ga0164296, IMG submission 113533) | Dystrophic lake water microbial communities from Trout Bog Lake, Wisconsin, USA - GEODES057 metaG | ecosystem: Environmental > Aquatic > Freshwater > Lake | place: USA: Trout Bog Lake...
TCCGCTACGCTCCGTCAACCGAAAGGCAACGCAGTTCCCCCAACCAAACACAACACCCAAACCAAGCCGTTAGCCACTGCCAGACTCTCATAGAAACTGGCTCAAACTCCGGGGGCAGATCAGTTGCCTGCATCCATTTTATTCTGCCGAGATGGGCTGGCATTCGTGTGCCAGACAACTGGGGTGTACTACCACCTGGGGATTGCCCCCTTGCTATGCCTGCCATTCGCCCGTCAGTGCGTTCCTATGTCAGACAAAATCAAAAAGCGGTTCGGTATTTGGATGGACACTCACCACGCGACAATCGTCGGCTATGATCCCGCTGCCGCCGTGTTCACCGTCCTTGGTCATGCCAAGAATCCCGGTCCGGGCTCCAACTCGAACGAGAGCGCCGCGAACCACCTCGAAATCACCCTGGTTCACAAGTTCTTCAAAGAGATCGAGCACCATCTGGTGAACGCGGATGAGATTCACGTCACCGGCAGCGGCACCATTCAGGAGCAGTTCGTGCACCACCTCGCCGAAACGCCCCAGTTCAAAAAGACGGTCGTCTCCCAAAGCACCTCCAATCCCATGAGCGATGACAAGCTGGTGGAGTTCGTGACCCACCATTTCAAGAACTAGGGAACCACTGATCCATAGCAGTTCGCAAAACACATTTCCGTTGAGCGGGCTGTCTCTGGTGAGAAAGCCATGGGCTCCGACGGCGGCTGGCTGGGACAGCCAGCCCTACCCGCGCTGGGCTGGCGCGTGCCCGGCGCGAGGTAGGGAGGCTTGTCCTCAAGCCTCCGCCGAGTGTCGCCACGCCTGCTTTTCGGAAATCAGTTCTGGAAAACCGAGGTGCGGATGGCTGTGACTACGCTTCCAGGCCCCCATGGATGAATCGAGCGCCGCTTCGTTTCCCGTTTCCATCCTAGAGGCTTAAAAATGGAAACGAAGAGGAGCCGGGGCGCGGACACCCGCAGGCAGGCCTCTGGAGATGAGGTGGTGGGCGGGTGAGGTGGGTCAATGACCGCAAGCTCCACGACGCGAGGAACGGGTTCGCGCAGCGACTGTTAGGCGCTTCGGGGCACATGCGGTTGCGGGTTTCGAGTGTAGTAGATGTCCCATTCGTCTTCCGCAGTCTGCGTGAAGCCGTGACGCTGATAGAATCGATTGGATGGGCTGTCGCGCAATGCTCCCAGGTGAACAGGCATCTCAAAGGCATCGGATCGAGACAGGAGCTGTCGAAGCACCTGAGAGCCCACCCCACGGGACTGACAGCTCGGATGCACGTAAAGGTGGTCCAAGTGAAAGCCGTCGTCGGCAGGACGGAACGTGTAGAAGCCAATCCGCTGGCCTTCGAGGACGCTGAACTCGGTGTACTCGGGATAGAACGACTTGCGGAGGCGTTCGCGCGCACGCTCTGGGTCGAAGCGCCCCACACGCTCCAGACTGTCGCGCATCGCCGCGATACGAAGGACCACAAGCTCGTCGAAATCAACCATGCTCACGGCAGAAAACGTGACGGCGGTGTGTGGCTCGGCACTTGCACTGTGGCTGGAATCAGGAACAGTAATGCTCGGAGAGATTCGCTGCGGCGAATGGTTAGGCGGATTGCTTGACGGGTTCATGCTCTTGAATCCAATAATCCTGCTTGTGAAAACTGGCTGCTAATTTGCGTTGTTCCGCTGTGGCGTCTGCTCGGCAGCAATATGTTCCGACGCAGAACTGATTCCCGTTGTCGTCTTGGCGAATCAGATCGCATGAGACCAGCTGAACGTCCTCACGAATCCATAACGTGTCAGCGGTCGTCAATCCCAGGTCGCAGAGCACAGCGTCCAGTGTCTCGGCTTCTGTGGGCGATTGATAGAGGGTGACAATGGATGTCCCGTGATGTCCGAGTGTGCGGGCATGGAAATGGTGCTCGAATCCGAAGTAACATCCGTTGGACGCCCTGAATGCGGCACCGACCGTCTCTCCCAAGCCATCTTCGTCGTAATGCGTCCAATCAATCAAGTAGCGATCGGATAGCTCCTCGGGCGAAAACTGCACTACGGCAGACGCACGATAATCACCGGAAATGCTTCCGAACCGAACTGGAGCAAGTCTGCTCATGAGCCTAATGCCTCCAAGTTCAACGACTGCTCATGGGACTCACTCATGCGCGGGAAGAATTTTCAGCGTGGAAAGAATGGACTCAGTGATCTTGCGAGCGGTGCGCCCCGAAGGATTCTCGCCGCCGGTGATGCGGGTGGCAACGGAAAGAATCGCCTGCGGGGTGGGATGCCAAGCAAGATTGCGAGCGTGCGCAGCTAAGTCTTTGGGAGGCAAGGAGCTTCAGCAACTGCATGCAGATGGCGGTCGCGGTTTCCCTGGTGAAAAGCGGGGTGTGCCGCTTCGTTTCCCGTTTCCATCCTAGAGGCTTAAAAATGGAAACGCAGAGGAGCCGGAGTGCGGGCACCCGCAGGCGGGCCCTTTGGGGAGATGCAACGGCCTGAGTTGTTCCCATGCAGCAGGGGGCAAAAAAGCGCGGCAGCGTCTTGGACTGCGGTGACAGAGATGCACGGAGCAAGCCTGCATCGGCGGCACCGCTTTCTTGGGGTGTCGAGTGCTGTGGAAGGACATCACTCGATCCGGCCTGCGCAAGCAGCAGCGCTTTCGCGGGGTATCGAATGCTATGTGGACCCAGCGCGCCGTCCCGCCTGCAAAAGCGGCGTCGCGCCTAGGCTTGCCGCACGCACTCCAAGACGCTCCGCGCTCGCGTGGGCGCTGGGCTTCCTGCCGCGCGACAGCGTTTTGGAGTGCTCCAGCCCTCTGGAGCTTTCCGTGGGCCAGAGAACGCGCGAAAGCGCCGGAGGACCGGCGCATTGATTCGCTCCGCTCACCCTTCGGGCAGCCTGCGGCTGTCTATTTGCCTTCGGCGGTCTTCGACCCGCTGCGCTCCGGTTCCAGGACGCTGCCGCGAGCCTTTAACCACTGGTGCGTTTGAGCCTACAGCTTGCCAAGGATTCGACCGTATGTTCACGGCTGATCTGGCTGGCCAAAGTGAGCCACGCCAGCCTAGGCAGGAGTGGGATCATCTTGCCCTCCCTGTGTGCGCAGCGTCTTCCCCCACTGACTTCCGCAATGCACACGTCGAGACGCTCGGCGGCGCTTGGAGGACCAAGCGCCCTACCTTCACGCCGTGGGTGCTCGCATGCCCAGCGCGAGGTAGGGCGGGGCTGTCCTCAGCCCGCCGTCGAGCGTCCCCTGGCCTTCTTTTTGAAACCGGCTTAGCCAACCACTCTCAGTGCTGTCCTACGTACATAACAGATCATGTACAGCCACCCCCCCTGTGGCATGCCAGGATTTCATGGTTGTTGATGGCGCTTGCGCTTCGAGCACCTGATATGACATCAGGCTAGGATGTGGTATTCTACCTCCTGGCGAGCTGAATGCTACGGCTGTGTGCCACGGGCGAGTCTTGCGGGCAGCGCTGATTGGGCGGCGCTCCCTGGGGGGGGGATGGCTGCTTTTCCTTCATTTCCATTTTTGAGCCTCTAGGATGGAAACGGGAAACGAGGCGGCATGGGAGGGGCGGGACAAATCGGGGGGCGGTCTGGATGGCACACCTTGGGGGCTGCTTTTCCCTCGTTTCCATTTTTGAGCCTCTAGGATGGAAACGGGAAACGAGGCACCATGGGGTCTGGAGAGGGCGTGGAGCGCCAGGTTCCTACGCAGCAGTCCTGGTCACGAATGCTTTTTTGAATTCCAGGGGCCATCCCGGCATTCGACATCCGCCGTTTCGCATGCTAAACACCACGCCCCATGCCAGCCCCAACCAACCGTCTCGACGCCCGTTTTGCCCAGCTTCGCTCTCAGAAGAAGAAGGCATTCGTCGCCTATGTCTGCGCGGGCGATCCGACGCTGGATGCCACCATCGACATCGTTTTGGCGCTGGAGCGTGCGGGGGCGGATGTGGTGGAGCTGGGAGTGCCCTTCTCTGACCCGCTGGCCGATGGCGTGGTGAACCAGATGGCGGCGGACCGGGCGCTGAAGGCCGGAGCCAGCACGCCAAAGGTGCTGGAGATGATCAAGAAGCTGCGCACGCAGTCGCAGGTGCCGCTGGTGCTCTTCACCTACCTCAACCCCGTCTATACCTACGGCTACGAGCGCTTTCACATCGACGCGGCAGCCGCCGGAGCCGATGGCGTGCTCGTGCTCGACCTGCCGCCGGATGAGGTCGCGCAGAATGCGGAGCTCAAGCCGACACCGGAGCTGCGCCACATCCAGCTCATCGCCCCGACATCCTCGACCGAGCGCATCACCAGCATCGCCAAGAGCGCGGAGGGTTTTGTCTATTACGTCAGTCGCCTCGGCGTCACCGGCGCTCAGGTGGAGATCGCCTCGGGCATCGCCGAGCAGGTGGCCATCATCCAGGCCGCCACGGATGTGCCCGTGTGCGTCGGCTTCGGCGTCTCCAATCCCGCCCAGGCTGCCGAGATCGCCAGCAAAGCCGATGGCGTCGTGGTCGGCAGCGCCATCGTCAAGTTGATTGAACAAAACGGTGCCAACCCCGATTGCGCCGCGAAGGTGGAGGCTTTTGTGAAACCGCTCGTCGATGCCGTGCATTCGCTATGACCTGTATTACCGCCACCAAGTTAAAGACACGATTCTTCAAAGCGATTGGCCTGATTCTGGTCATTCAAATCCTGACCCAATGTTCTGCGATGATGCAGGACTTCCCGCGCGAGAGTACAACCATGCTTGATCGCAAAATGAAGGAGAGTGCGGTTGAGCAGATCCGTCAAAACGAGCTTAGCCTCAAAAGGCTCGGCGAACAGGGCATATCGTCCGGTGGCCGGCCGCGTGTTGCTTCAACTTTGCGTGTGCGGGACTCCAAGAGCGGACCTTGGATCGAAAGATGGCTGGTGTATAGGGAGTCCTCGCTAGTCGCGTATCACCTCAAGATCAGCCGGGTTGACCGCGATGGTCACATTTTCGATTTTTGCCTCGTTCCGCCACCACAACCGTTCCATTCGTTCTAACTGTCATTGAATTTCCCATGAACCTCCAATTCACCAAAATGAACGGCGCCGGCAATGACTTCGTCATGCTGGACAATCGCGACCTCAGCCTCGCGCTGACCAAGGACCAGATCGAAAAGCTCTGCGACCGCCATCGCGGCATCGGGGCCGATGGCCTGCTCTGCGTCGAGCCTGCCACGGCGGACGGCGACTTCAAGATGCGCTACTACAACGCCGATGGCGGCGAGGCCGAGATGTGCGGCAATGGCGCGCGCTGCTTTGGCCGCTTCGTGAATCATCTGCATGGCGACAAGCTGACCAAGATCCGCTTTGAGACCCTGGCTGGCATCATCTCTGCCGAGTTCGAAGGCGGTCACGTGCGCATCAACATGAGCGCTCCGCACAACCTCAAGCTGTCCAACCACCTCGAAGTGGCCGGGGCCGGGCTGACCGTGCACAGCGTCAACACCGGCGTGCCGCATGCCGTGGTGATGGTCGATGACCTGGAAGCCGTGCCTGTGCGCGAGTGGGGAGCCTCTCTGCGCTACCACGAAGCCTTCAAGCCGAAAGGCACCAATGCCAACTTCGCCAAGGTCATCGCCCCCGGCAGCATCGCCATCCGCACCTACGAGCGCGGTGTGGAGGATGAAACCCTCGCCTGCGGCACCGGCATGGTCGCCTGCGCCCTGATTTACCACGAACTCACCGGCGAGCCCAACCCCATCAGCGTCCTCGTCAAAGGCGGCGACACGCTGAAAGTGGGATTTGAGGAGGTGGATAAGAGCGAGTACACGAATGTGACGCTGTTTGGACCGGCGGACTTTGTGTTTACGGGGAGCGTCTTGATCTAAAGAGCCACAGCTTAAAAAGTTGCCATGTTTGGATGGTTTCGTTCATCCCCTGTCCCCAAGATATGCCCTGGCAATCCGGGGACTGGCACTTCCATCGCCTGTGGTTTTTCGAACGCCGAACGGACTTGGTCAGAGAATGCGGATTTGCTGCAGATTCTTTCCAGCACCATGCGTGATGCAGGACACACTGTGCGGGTCAAGAAAGGCTGGTTGGAAGTCGATGATGGTTTTATCGTCCTTCCACAATTTGTGAGCATGCAGCCCCTGGAGCCCTCAGGTGTTAGCACCTGCTCCACCATCGAGGTCAGGCATTCAGACCGCATTCCGCACGGGGTTTTTGAGTATCAGCATTCAAACGGGGAATATCTGACCGTCTCGTTTGCCAAAGGATTTGCGAAGTGGCTGGAGATCGACTTTGCCGTTCTGCAGGACGCCGTTTTGAAAGAGCCTAAAAAATCCATGTCGCTGCAAATGACCTTCCCGGCAAAAGGTGGCAACCAACCCATGTATCGGCGGGTGCTGCTGGGACCCGTTTCATTTAACCGTGCCGACCCATCTGGAGTCCCTCCCCTGGATGATGAGCACCAACCCTTCTGCCCCTGCTGTCTTTTCACCTCATTGTCTGAGCCATTGAAGTCGCATCTGGAAGACACCGGCTTCTGCGCCATCCGTTTCTTCGCCACTCGCGATTCTGATGGAGTTCCCGCAGCGGATTGCAGAATCAACGGCATGGACTGGGAACTTGGCAAGCAGGCACTGCTGGAGTACGTGGGCCGGTGGCCTGGTCAGGGCTTTGAATTCCGCAAACAATACGGGGTGCTCCAGTCCGTTGAGGGGCCGTTTGCCCCAGTCGAAACGGAGCTGGAGCCTGCTGATTGAGGCCCAGCGGCTCACAATTTCCAATTTTCAGTTTTCAATTCCCAGTTTTCAGTCCGACAAATTACCTCTTTCCCCATACCGCTCCCATGTTCGCCGGAACCCACACCGCTATCGTCACCCCTTTTCGCAACGGCCAAGTCGATGAAGCCGCGCTCAAATCGATCATCGACTTCCAGTTCGACAACGGGATCACGGGCGTCGTGCCTTGCGGCACCACGGGGGAGTCCCCCACGCTGGATCACGAAGAGCACAGCCGCGTGGTGAAGCTGACCGTCGAATTTTCCAAGGGCCGTGGCGTGGTCATGGCGGGCACGGGATCGAATTCCACCCGCGAGGCCATCGAGCTGACGCAGGAAGCCGAGGCCGCCGGTGCCACCGCATCGCTGCAAGTCGCGCCGTATTACAACAAGCCGACGCCTGAGGGCCTGTACCAGCACTTCAAAGCCATCGCCGACAACACCAAGCTCCCACTCATGCTTTACAGCATCCCCGGACGCTGCGGCATCGAGATCGGTCTGGATGTGCTCGTGCGTCTCGCGGAAAACTGCCCCAACATCCGCTCCATCAAGGAAGCCGGTGGCAATCCTGAGCGCGTCAGCCAGATGAAGCAGATCCTGCCACCGGACTTTGAGATCATGTCCGGCGACGACGGCCTCACCCTGCCCTTCATGTCCGTGGGCGGTGTCGGCATCGTCAGCGTGGCAGGGAACCTCATTCCAAAGCAGATCAGCGAGATGGTGCAGCTGGCGCTGAAGGGCGACTACGTCTCCGCGCTGAAGATCCATACGAAGTACTACCCGCTCTTCGCCGCCTTCCTGAAACTGTCCACCAACCCCATCCCGATCAAGACGGCGATGGCGCTGGCCGGCTACTGCACCGAAGAGCTGCGCCTGCCGATGACCGGCATGGAGCCGGAGAAGGTTGCGGAGCTGAGCGCGACGATGAAGAAGCTGGGCATAATCTAAAAATCAGCGCCATGAACGCAGCACACCCTCCGGCATTCTTTGTGCGGGGGTTGTGCCCCCTGATTTTCGCCCTGCTCACGGTCTCGTGCACCACGCATCCAAAGCTGGATGCTGATTGGAACAGCCTCAAGGTATGGCATCAAGTCGCCAGCAATCCGCCGACTTATGTCCCGACGGGCTATGGTGCCAACCAACCGCGAACCGACAAAGAGGGAACCTGGTTTACGGACAAACGAGATGGCAAGCGCCTCTTTGTTCCCAATCAACCTGTACACGGCTTGGGGCAAGGCGTCCTCGTTGGCGAGGCGAAAAAAGTGACTGGGGACGACGACAAGCCCCGTTTGTCTCCAGGGCAGAAAATTTGGTGGGGCTTCATCGCATTCTTTGCTGCTATGGGTGATACAAAGCTTCCGCTTCCCGACTGAGGTCGAAATCGGGCATTATTGGCTAGGCGCTACTTGTGACCCACTTCAGTGTGAGTCCTACAGATAAGACTCCGCCAAGTGCAGCCACGGGTGAATCACGCCATGGTCAGCGATCTCCTTTCCAAAGGCGGTGCTCATGAAGCGGGTATTGGGAATCATGCCCACCCGACCAAGATCAAGCCGGTCAGCATCCCAGCAGGTGCCGATGGTGGGATCGTCATGGTGCTCGCCTTCGGTGTGCCAGATGCAGGCAAAGCGAAACAGCTCATAGTCCTCATCGGGCAGGTCAAAGAACCGGCCACGAAAAGTCGCCGCAAAGTCCGCCCCGCGTTCCCCGTGACCGGGATCCCACCCCTCGTTCTCACGCCGACTGTCGTGAAACAGCGCGAACAACCGCACCACATCCACCTTGGCCCCGGTTCTCGCAGCCAGAATGCACCCATTCCGCTCCACCCGCCGCCAATGGTCAGGCCCATGCACAGAGTAAGGATCGCGATGATTCGGCGCATGAGTCACGGCAGTCCACAGGCGGTGGAAGTCAATGGTTGGCATGAGCACTAACTGATGGCTGATTGGAGGTGGTGCAAAGCGAGAAGCTTCTACGCAGTGCTGCACCAATCTCAGCCACACTGCTCAACAAAGGAAGGGTAAACGCAGCTCCATTCGGTTGAAACCCCTTCGAGTCACCAGATGCCCCACCATTGTGCGTTGGTTCAAACTTAAATCCCTCGGGACCAAGAGTGAATGAACAATAGAGAGCCTGTCGCTGCAACTGCCGCTCCGAACCAAATCCCAAAGCAAGGAGCTGCTTTTTTCGGTGTGCTGCAAAGTCGTCAGGGGCCGCTATGTGCGCACGGAAGTCTTTCAGAGACTTCAGTACGGCTTGCCCAATTTTCTCATCATCAGACTCCAACGGCACTTCGATAAAAGGGTCACACTGGACGAAAAAACCAGCCGGCACGCGCCCAAAACTGACGATGACCATCCTGGCAGAAAACAGATACCCACCTGCATATCGCAGGACCGGAGATGGTTTTAGCCTAGAATACAGAACTTTGAGCCAGTCTAACATTATTGGACAATCTCTATGCTAACAATTTTACCGTCAAGCCTTGCCGCTCTTGGGTCTGGAGCAGGGCAAAATCACCGAGTTGAGCGCGACGATGAAGAAGCTGGGCATTATTGGCTAGGCGCTGGACAGCCAGCCACCCATGAGCATCAGTAGGGGCATGTCGTTTCTGCGCCACCTGTGCCTCCTGTTGCTGCTGGGGCTGTCCAGTTGCACCTACCTCGAAAGCAAGTTCGGGGCCTGGACGCCTGCCTCTTCGAAAAAATCGGCTGAGGACAAGCGCATCGGCGAGGCCAAGGTCATTGGCGTGATCGAACTGGTGAACCCTGAGCAGAACTACGTGCTCATCAATTGCGAGCAGCGCGTGGATATCCCGCCTGGGACCGAGATCATCTCGCAAGGAACCAATGGCACCGATGCGAAGCTCCGGGTAACGCCGGAGCGCAAGGGCAACTACATCACCGCAGACATCACGCAGGGCACGCCCCAATTGCACGATCTGGTGGTCTATAAGGTCGTTCGCGGGGAGGCGGCCGCGCCCGCCGCACCCACGGCTCCGGTGGTGCCGCTGGTGCCCGTGATGCAGGCCGATGTGATCCCGCCGCTGAATGCGCCGTTTCAGCCGATGGCACCGGCCTCACGTGCCTTCACCCCGGCTGAGCCACCGCTGCCGCCCATACGGCAGTTACCGCAGGCCCCTGCCCCGCCACCACCCGCAGCAGACGAACCTGCGGCAGATGTGAGCAAACTGCCGCCTGTGATCAAATGATCTCCGAAAGTGAAGCTCTCGCCCGCGTGCTGGCAGCGGTGACACCGCTGCAGGCTGTAACGGTGGCATTGCTGGAGGCGCTGGATCGCTACGCCGCGCAGGAGGCGACCGCCACGGTGCCGATCCCGGCCTTTGATCAGTCCTCGATGGATGGCTACGCCGTCATCGCTGCTGAGACCACGACCGCCCAGCCGCTCCGCGTGACGGGCGAGCAGGCCGCCGGACTGGATGCTGCACTGCGGCTGGAAAGCGGCTGCGCCATTCGCATTTTCACCGGAGCGCCCGTTCCTGCCGGGGCCGATGCCGTGATCATGCAGGAAGACGTGCGGCGCGAGGGCGATGCCATCGTTTGCACCGATCCGGTCACCGCCGGGGAAAACATCCGGCATGCGGGAGCGGACCTGTGCCAGGGCCAGTTCGTGCTGCGCGCGGGGGAGCAGATCACGCCAGGGCGCATGGCCCTGCTGGCCTCCCAGGGGCTTGATCAAATCTCCGTGCACGCGCTGCCGCGTGTGGCGGTGCTCAGTACTGGCGATGAGCTGGTGGCCCCCGGCTCCGGCCCGCTGCAAGCCGGGCAGATTTACAATACCAACGGCCTCATGCTGCGCGGCATGCTGGCGCGGCTGGGCATTCGCACCAGCACGCAGGCCCACTGCCGTGATGATCTGCCCAGCACCATCGCAACGCTGCGCGAACTGCTGCGCACGCATGATGTCGTGCTGATCAGCGGCGGTGTTTCCGTGGGTGACCACGATCAGATCAAGCCCGCGCTCAAAGCACTCGGCATCGAGCCCGAACTCTGGCGCGTGAAGGTGAAACCCGGCAAGCCCTTCCTGTTTGCCCGAGGTGCCCAGTCCTACGTCTTCGGCCTGCCGGGCAATCCGGTGTCGTCTTTCGTGACCTTCCTGCTGTTTGTGCGTCCGGCCCTGCTGAAACTGATGGGCGCAGCGGCGGCCCTGCTCAAACCGCGCCTGATCCCTGCGACTGCGGGCACCGCGCTCACCAATCCCGGCGACCGTCCGCACTACCTGCGCGGCACGCTCGACAAGGGCCAGTTCATGCCCTTCGGCCTGCAGCAGAGCCATGCCCTGCTGTCCCTCAGCCGTGCGGAAGCCCTGCTGCGGCTGGAGGCCGGGCAAAACCTGCAGGCGGGAGATGCCGCCGAAGTGTGGTTGCTGGATTGAATCTGAGCGAGTGGTCAGTACGATAGGCACTCTTGCCTGTCGGCACCCAGCGCGCCGCTGACACCCACCGTTCGCAAGCTGGCATGCCGTGCCGCAGCAGACTGACGCCAGCAGCAGGCGGATTGAGGATAGGCGCAGGCGGGGGAGCTGGCGAGAGCGCTGATCGACGGGCAGGAGTGCCCATCGTACTACGATCCGATCCGCGACGGTCTCGGACATTGTCAGCCGAGGCCGCAGACCCGATAAGTGGAACAAATCCATTGATCGGTTGCGCACCCGGCACGGCCATCCATTCTGCGCGACCACCCATGGAACACGTTCTCGTCATCACCCGCCAGCTCTTCGATCAACTCGGCAGTTTTCAAGGTTTCCAAGCCGATGCCACGCGCTACCTGCACGCGATGCTGGCCCCTGGAGCCAACCATTTCATGGAACGCCCGGCGGCTGAAAAAGACCCCTCCCACAAGCAGCTCATCCCCTATGCCATCTTCCACCACGCAGGGCGCTATGTGAGCTACACACGCGGCGGCAGTTCGGGAGAAAAGCGCCTCGTGGCCAAGCGCTCCATCGGCATCGGCGGTCACATCAATCCGGTGGATGCCAGCCAGGACGGCCTGGGAGAAACGATGTACTACAACGGCGTCGAGCGCGAGATGGCGGAAGAGCTGGTCATCGGCGGCACGCACACGCAGAAAGTCATCGGCCTGATCAATGACGACGCGACGGAAGTCGGCAGCGTACACCTCGGTGTGGTGCACTTCTTTGACCTCAGCAGCGACGAGGTGAAGTCCAACGAGGACGCCATCCAAGACCTGCGCTTTCACACCCTGGCGGAACTGCATGCCATGCGCGACCAGTTGGAAACCTGGTCGCAGATTTGCGTGGACCATCTGTGGAGCGTTCAAAAATAATTGATATTTTTGCGTCCATAAGAAATGCTTGTCTCTTGGGGCAACGAGTGTTTCTCTTAACTTTAATGGAAGAAACATCACTCAGCGCCGCAGCGACCCCCATCGCTTCGCTGAACCCGCCAGCTCCGAACAGCAGCACTGCGGAGGACCGCATCCTGGTGGACAAAGCTCAGGCGGGAGACACGCGTGCCTTTGATGACCTCGTGCGCAAGTACACGCCCAAGCTCTACGGCTTGATTTATAACATGACCTCGAACCGCGAGGACACCGCCGATCTGCTGCAGGATGTCTTCGCCAAGGCCTACCGCTCCATCAAGCGCTTCATGGGCAAGTCCTCGTTCTACACGTGGATCTACTCCATCGCGGTGAACATGACCTTGAACTTCCTCAAGAAGCGTGGGCGGCACCACAAGGTCAGTCTTGACGATGTAGATGCAGGCATTGAGAACGATCCCGAGTTCATCCGCGTCACCACGTCCAACACCGGCACGCTGCGGGAAGTGAACATCCACGAGCTGCAAAAAAAGTTGAACGCAGCCATGATGAAGCTGTCAGAAGATCACCGCACGGTGGTGACTTTGTACGATGTACAAGGTCTCCAGCATGCCGAAATCAGCAAGATACTTGGAGTCTCGGAAGGGACTGTCAGATCACGTTTGTTTTATGCCCATCGCCTGCTGCAGACCTATCTTGAAGATTTTGTGAAATAACTTGAGCCATCACCCCATACTAGAAACGACAATCCACAGCATGCCATGAGTGAGTTTGAAGACATCCAGCGGTTGATCCGGTTGAAGCGTTTTGAACAGCCTGAAGAAGGGTTCACCGAAAACTTTCTCCAGCAGTTTCACCAGCGGCAGCGTGCGGAGATGCTCAAGCAGTCTTCGGTGGAGCTGTTCTGGGAGCGTGCCACCACCTGGTGGGAGAACCTGCTGGTGCCCAAATGGGGCATGGTGGCGGCCGCAGTTTCCGTGTGTGCCATGAGCCTATGGCTGCTCTCACAGCCTGCGGCCAAGCCCGCTGCAGCACTGACCGTGACCCCCGTGGTGCCCGAAAAGCCCTTTATTCCCAAATTGGACCTCAGTGATCTGCCCATGGCCCGCATGGCTGAGAACGACGATGCCACACTGACTGACATGCTGCTGCGCAAACATGTCGAAGTGCGCCCCGTGCTTGAAGGCAAAGTTTCCCCCGCTCCTTCTTCTCTGCCTGCCAGCGGCTTGGAGCAGCCCACGCTGCGCAACGTCACCCCCGCTATCCAGGAAGGCCGGGAGGGTATGCTGGGCAAATAAGCCCGGTGACTTACAAACAATCATCAGTAGCCCACCTCGAAATGAGCGTGGGTCTTGTCTCGTCTGTCGGCTGCGCCAAGGACGGCGGACCCTTTTGGGTGCCTGCGCCGTGACAGACCCGACTCAGCGGTTCCCTATCAGCCCTGAGGTACCGCATCGCGCAGGGAAGGTAGGGATGCGCTGTGCGCGTCCCTAGAATCCTTCGTCCCAGACCGGGCTGCTGAATCAACGCCCCCCCCTTTTTCCTTTCGCTGCCGTCTCCAATTCGTGTCCCCCCAGCCCTGAAAACTTCCCTTTGCCAGCGGGGCCGCCCCGGCTTAATCCTCGCGCTGCTCATGGGAAACCGCCCTGACATCCGCCTGACCACCCGAATTAGTTTCGGACTCATCCGTGCCTGACGCTGCCGGAAGAGTCCGTTGTCATGCATGCCTGCGCTGAAAGCGCCACCGGCAGCCGGCGTCCCGGAACTCACGGCAACTGCCAGACCGGCCTGTTTTCTCATTGCACCCTCCTTTCCCCTCTTCATTTCCCCTTCCACATGTCTCCAGTTACCATCTATGACACCACCTTGCGCGACGGCACGCAGGGCACCGGCATCTCCTTCAGCACCCTCGATAAAATCCGCGTCGCGGAAAAGCTCGACGACTTCGGCGTGCATTACATCGAAGGCGGCTGGCCCGGCTCCAATCCCAAAGACGCCGCGTTCTTTGAAGAAGCCTCCAAACGCTCCTGGAAGACCGCGAAGATCACCGCCTTTGGCATGACCCGCCGTGGCAAGATGAAAGTCGAGGACGATCCGCAGGTCAAAATGCTGCTCGATGCCAAAACCCCCGCTGTCACGGTGGTCGGCAAAACCTGGGCGCTGCACGTCACCGAGGTCTTCCAGGTCAGCCTGGAAGAAAACCTCGCCATGATCGCCGACACGGTGGCCTACTTGAAAAAACATGGCCGCGAGGTGCTCTATGATGCCGAGCACTTCTTCGACAGCTTCAAGGAAGACCCCGAGTACTCACTCAAGACCATCAAGGCCGCGCAGGATGCCGGAGCCGATCTCATCGTGCTTTGTGAAACCAATGGCGGCGCGCTGCCGGAGTTCGTCGAGGACACGACCCGCAAGGTCATCGCCCATCTGGGACGCCCAGTCGGCATCCACACGCACAACGACGGCGGCGTCGGCGTGGCCAATGCCCTGGCCGCCGTGCGTGCCGGTGCCTGCCAGGTGCAGGGCACGATCAATGGCTACGGCGAGCGCGTGGGGAACTGCAACCTCACCACCATCATGCCCAATTTGCAGATCAAGATGGGCATTGATCTCGGCATCGACCTCACTCGCTTGCGCGAACTCGCCAACTTCGTCGATGAACTCGCCAACGTGCCGCACGACATCCGCGCTCCCTACGTGGGCGTGGCCGCGTTCACGCACAAAGGCGGTCTGCATGTGCATGCCGTGCAGAAGCTGGCCCGCACCTACGAACATGTGGACCCCACGCTCGTCGGCAATCAACGCGTCATCACCATCTCGGACATGTCCGGCCAGTCCAACGTACTCGTGAAGGCCGAAGGCATGGGCTTCAAATTCGCCAAGGGCGATCCCCGCGTGCAGACCATCCTCACCGAAGTGAAGCGCCTCGAAAGCGAAGGCTACGAATTCGAAGCCGCCGAGGCCTCCTTCGAGATGCTCATCCGCAAGCAGCTCGGCCAGCATCAGCCGGTATTTAATCTCATCGAATACCACTCCACCCACCGTTTCCACGGCGGCGAGCACGGTTTTGAAACCTGCGAAGCCACCATCAAACTCGAAGTCGGTGACAGCCGCGTTTACACCGTGGACGAAGGCGACGGCCCCGTGAATGCGCTCGACAACGCGTTGAGAAAAGCCCTGCTGCCCTTCTTCCCCGCCCTCAAGGCCATGCGCCTGGCGGACTACAAAGTCCGCATCATCGACGGCGGCACCGGCACCGCCGCCAAGACCCGCGTGCTCATCACCAGCACCGACGGCAACGCCACCTGGGGCACCGTCGGCGTCAGTTGCAACATCATCGACGCAAGCTGGAAAGCCCTCGTCGATGGCATTGAGTACTTCCTGCTCAAGAAGGCAGTCTAACGCCAGCCCGGAGGGGGATCATCTTGATCCCCGTTTGGAAGCCGTGGGCGAAGCGCAGCGCGGAGGGATCAAGATGAGCCCTCTGCTGACTGCCGTGCCCGCTGCCTCAAATCGCCTGCGTCCCGCCGCCGCCAGCGCCGCTCAGGTCTGGCGGTAGCGGTGGGGAGAAAGGATAGTCAACCGTGAAAACTGGAGCGAACAATAAAGGGCGCATTGCTGCGAGCCAGCGCGTGCCTACAAACGCCCCCTGAAGTTGACCCAGCCCGGACTTTTCAAGCTTCTGGCTACCCCTTAATCATGATCCCAAGATGATACCGCGTACTCTTGAGGCTACCGGTGCGTACTAGCGCCTGCTTCTCCACAAGGTCTTGCAAATCACGTGTGGCCGTGGCGCGTGAGGTTCCTGTGAGGCGGAGGTAGTTTTCGGCGCTGAGTCCGCCTTTGAATCCACGAGGGCCTTCGCGCATCATGCGGGCGATGACCTTGTCTTGTCGTTCGTTGAGCTGCCCTCGGTGGCGGTCGTAGAACTTGGTTTTGGCGATCAGGAACTCCACCAGCTCTTGGGCATGCGCCTGGGCGTCGAGGATGGTGCGGGCGAAATACACGAGCCAGGGAGTGATCTCGTTCTCCTTGTTGCTGCGCTCCAGCATCTCGTAGTAGGTCTTGCGCCCGCGATTGATGGTGAGTGACAGCGCGATGAGCGCGGCGTGTCCCAATCCCTCAGAAATCACTTTCTCGGCGATGGCGCGCCCTATGCGACCATTGCCATCTTCAAAGGGGTGGATGGTGACGAAGTAGAGATGGGCGATGCCAGCGCGGGTGAGGATGGGAAGCGGTGTTTTCCCTTGGGGGGACGTGCGGGCGAACCACTGCATGAAGCGCTTCATCTCGGCGGGCACGGCAGACGAGGGCGGCGCTTCAAAGTGAATCTTGGGGTTGTGCAGCGGACCCGACACGACCTGCATCGGCTGAGAGCCTGTGCGGTAGCTGCCGATGTCGGTGAGGTCGCGCCTGCCGTTCATCAGGGATTCGTGCCAGCGAAAGAGCTGGGCGTCGCAGATAGGCGCATCAAACTCGCGGTAGAGTTCCACCATCATCTGCGCGATGCCCTGCTCAGCAGGCGGAATCTTGCGATGGTCCGTGGCTAGGCCAAAGCTCCGGCGGATGGAGGATTGCAGACTGTCGCGATTCAGAATCTCGCCCTCGATCTCCGAAGTGTTGAAAGCCTCCTCGCTCATGAGTTCGACAGTGATTTGCTCCTTGTCGTCTGCGGAGACGTGGCGAATGCACCCAGAAAACACCCCCGACTGCCAAAGAAACTCAGCCTCCAGCGCGTCCAATTGGCTGCGGTCATAACGGAACTCAGGCCAATCCGCCTGCTGCCAGTTCCAGTGGGTCCAATCTTCCATGATGCAAAGCTCCTTTGTTTATGCCTCACAATCATGGCTGATTGCGAGGTATAAATCCAGCCTTTATGAGCAAGAATATGAAGCCGCGAAAATGACCATCCTCCCAAGGCCGAACAAAACGGATGCAGGAAACGGTTCGTATGACATCTGTCGTGTCATCGGCGCTTCCCGTGCGCCGTCGCCTGATCCGAGACATTCGCCAAAGCCATGAAACCCATCGTCTTCGCAATAGTCCAGCTTCTTGTTGGATTCTGTTTTGCCTCGGAGGCGGCTTTCGAGCTAAACAAGGACATTGTGGATCCTGACCTATACCGCCGAGCAGAAGTGGTCATTCGGGTTATGGTGCTCTCCGAAGGCGTGGGATCGCAGTATTGGTGGCCGGATGTATTAAACCACGCCACGATAAAGGCCCCCAATGGAGTCGCCATCCCAGCAAAGCTACAGGTTGCTTGCTATTCCAATGGCACAGGTTTGCCGCTTGGCTTTGCCACATTGTATCTAGTGCGCTACAACCCCGAGCATTCCGAATATGGATGGAAGTTGCTGGAGGACTTTGATCCCATCTCGAAAGCATACAAGAAGGGATATTCCCATCACAGCGCTGATGCAGTGAAACGATGACCATCAGCAAACAAACCAACTCAACGCACAACCATGAAAAACCGCACACGAAATACTCTCCTTTTTGTCGGCATCCTCGCTGTAGCCATCATTTGCATTCGCGCATTCGCGGCCTCCCAACTCCCACCGATCAACCCAGATGTTCTTGTTCAGTGGCAGGCAGGAGTGAAACACTGATATGCAGCCGAAAACCCGTTGGCACTCGACAAAACTGAGGCCCAGAGTGCTGTTGACGGACTCGGCAAAATTGTTTTTCATCAACTAGTTCGCCCAAAAGCAGAGTCCATTGCCCCAAGATACTGATTCAATGTCCTCGACCCTGCCAACCTGTTCGGCCTGTCAGCAGCACCAAGCGACTCATTTCGTGACGTCGATCATTGACGGTCATCAGACGAATCTCGAACTTTGTGACGCCTGCTTTCAACAGCACAGTCAATCCACCGGGATGAGGACTCCCGACATGAGCACTGCTCGATGCGACTACTGTGGTGGCTCACCGACAGGCGCTTGCCTTAGACAGCCGTGGGAGCAAGGCATTTCTAAGAGCGAGTTTACTTTTACATGCCTTGCGTGCTCGCTGGTGAAGGCTGAGGAGATTGAGAGCCTTGCTGCTGAGTTGAGAGCCGCCAGAGAGCCGCCTTCCACTATCGAGGCCCTGACGCAGTTCATGACTGAGTTAGACCACAGGGTGCGGATGAGAGTTTCGTGAGGGGAAGGAGCTGGCGGAACACAATGAAATACACTACGGAACACAAGAGGACGCACCAAACGCATGCAGGCAACGGCTCGTATGACATCTGTCGTGTCATCGACGCTTCCCGCTAGCCGTCACCTGATCCGAGTTGTTCGCCCACGAAACAGATTCCATCCCATGAAGCTACCTCACCTACTCCTATTCATGGCCGTGGGAGCTGCATTAGCAGCGCCGCCCACCATGATCGACAAGGACTCTGTCAAGACGTTCTATCGCAAGTTCACGAGGCTCACCAAGGAGCCCATGGAGGTTGGTCGCATTCTCTCCATCGCATGCGTAGGACTGCCCTCTCCAGGCGAGATTGAGGCTCAGGAAAAGAAGTCAGGACCCCACTTGGGTTCCTGGGTTCACTACTATGCGAACAATGAAGCTGAGGCTACCTACCGCACACAAAAATATCCATTCCAGATCGGAAGCGTCATCGTGAAGGAGAAGCTAGCAAAGGACGGAACGGTTGCTGGAGTCGGGGGCATGAGAAAGCGGGAAGCTGGATTTGACGCCGCTCACGGAGACTGGGAGTTCTTTTACACCGATGCAAAGACAGGATTTCAGATTGGCAGTCTGAAGACTTGCGTTGAGTGCCACTCGACAGCCAAGGCTTCCGATCACGTATTCACTGTCACGAGAATGCTGATTGAACCGAAGAAGAAACGATAGCCACCCATGAACGCTTGGCCGAACAAAACGGATGCGTTCGCTCCACCAACAGCGCCGTTCGCCATGCCGAATGCACCATCTTCCAAGCTAAGCTTATGAAACTCAGCAACGACTTCAGTGGGGCACTAAGGACTTTTGCATATTTCATGTCCAGCGGCACACAGTATACGCTCGAAGGAGTGGATTATCTCTCGCTGTATGGGGAGGAGCCAAGTGCGATTGAGATGGTATATGCTATCTTTGCGAACGTGCTGGAGTTGGATGAGAAGGGGCGTGTGCTGAATGCGCACTACGCGCAGAAGAGAGCCACGGACTATTTGCGAGCTTATTGTGACCCCAGTTTCACAGTTGACCCGCCTTATGAGCAGTGGGAGACCGAGCTGCACAGCCCACCACCAAGAGAAGATTTGATCTGAGACCACATTGGTATTGCAATCACCAATAACTCCAACTCAAAAGCCCGGATTTTCAAAAGATTGGCTGCGGCTTGAGCGTGATGTCGAGATGATAGCGGAACTCTTGAGGGTGCCGGTGCGGACTCCAGTCTTCCATGATGCAAGGTCTTTTTTGTGTCTCAAATTGACGCCTGATCGTGAGCCATAAATCCAGTCTTTATTGCTCAACTAGGCTCTGGCTCGCGATAGGAAGCCCAGCGCTCACGCGAGCGCGGAGCGTCTTGGAGTGCGTGCGGCAAGCCTCGGCGCGACGCCGCTTTCGCTGGCTGGAGGGTGGGGTAAAGAGGATGAATGATCTGCACCTCGCGAAAGCGCTGCTGCTCCCGCAGGCCGGACGGAGTACTGCGTCCAAAGATGATCCATCCCCCCGCGAAAGCGGTGCCGTCGATGCAGGCTTGCACCGTGCATCTCTGTCACCGCACTCCACGACGCTCCGCGCTCGCGTGGGCGCTGGGCACCTCTCGCGGAGCGAGAGGGCTACTGTACGGAGCGCATCCCCGCCGCTTCCAGCACGGCATTCAGGTCTGCGGGCAGCGGAGCTTTGACACTGAGTTGCTGCCCTGACGCGGGGTGCTTGAGGCTGAGTTCATGCGCATGCAGAAACAGGCGCTTGGCCAGCAGCGTTTTGCGCAGTTTGCGGTTCAAATCAAAGGAGCCGTACACATCATCTCCCACCAGCGGGAGTTGCCGGGAGGCGGCTTGGACGCGGATTTGGTGCGTCTTGCCGGTGATGAGTTCGACTTCGAGCAAGACCACGCGATTGGGCGCATTGGCCTCGATCACCCGGTATTTCGCTTCGGCATTGGGTCGTGAGCCGTGGCGCACGGTCGTGCGCACCTGGTGTTGGGCGTGCGCGGTGATCAGGTGATCCAGCCAGACGCCTTCAGGCTTGGGCGCACTGCCGCTGCAGAGGGCCAGGTATTTTTTGCGCACCAGCTCGGCCTCAAAGGCGGTACGACATGCGACGGCCGTTTTTTCATCCTTGGCACCCAGCAGCACTCCTGAGGTGTCCTGATCGAGACGATGCAGCAGCCACACGCTGCCCGCCGCTGTTTTGAAGCAGCGCCGGTCCTGATCATAGCTGCCTTCAAAAGCGGCCATCTGCGGTTTACCCGACTTCGGGTTGGGGTGCGAGAGAACGCCATGCGGTTTGTTCACGACGATGAGGAAACGATCCTCATGCAGAATGTCGCAGCGGGTCATGGCGGAGGCAGGTGTCATTGCGGCTGATACTTCTGCACCAGATAGTCTTCCAACGCATCGTGCCAGTTGCGAATCTCAGCGCCCAGCAGGCTTTGCAGTCTGGCGTTGCTCATCCGCGTCATCAGCGGGCGCTGCGCCTTAAACTGCGTAAGGCTGGCCAGCTTGGCAGGCTGCACGCGGGTGTTTGTGACGGGCACTCCCAGGCGCTTGGCAATCTCGAGCGCGGCCTCGGCCCAGGAATGCCAGGAGGCGATGCCGCTGTTGCACAGATGCAGCACACCGCTGGTTGTCGGATGCCGGATGATCAGTTGTTCAATCCAGCCACAGAGGTCGGCGTTGCTCGTCGGCACGGAGACTTTGTCTTCCACCGCGCTCAGGTCCTCGGTCTGCAGCGCGCGCTGGATGATGTTGTCAGGATGGCTCGGTTTATCGGGACCAAACAACCACGAAACCCGTGCCACGAGAGCAGCGGGAGATGCCCTGAGCACCGCGTGCTCACCGGCCAATTTGGTGCGGCCATAGACATTGATGGGGTGCGTTTCATCGGTCTCATTCCACAGGTCATGCGACTCCCCACTGAAGACGTAGTCGGTGCTGAATTGAATCATGCGTGCCCCTCGTGTCTGGCAGCATTCGGCCAGAAGCTGCGGGGCCACCGCGTTGGCCAGAAAGGCGCGCTCCGGCTGCACTTCACACACGTCCGGGCTGGTCATGCCTGCGGCATTGATCAGCACCTCAAAGGGCTGTGCCGCCAGCTTCGCGGCAAGGGTGTCCGGCTGCTCAAAATCCAAGTCTGCACGCCCCCAAGAAGTGGTTTCAAACCGAGTGGCCAGATGGCGGTGCAGGGCACGTCCCAGGCCACCGGTGGCGCCGAGAATGAGGATGCTAGGAACTGGCATGGTGCATGCTTGGCAAGGCTCCCGCACTTGCAAAGCCAAAAGGCATGTCCAAGGTGAGCGCGTGTCGGATTTAGGATGAATGAGTGAAGCACAACCCAGGATCGTGATTGTTGGCGCCGGCCTTGCGGGGCTGGCCTGTGCCCGCGTCCTGGCCGCAGCCGGTCGGCCCTTCACGATTTTAGAGGCCTCCAACGCCGTCGGTGGCCGCGTGCGCACCGATGTTGTCGATGGCTTTTTGCTCGACCGCGGCTTCCAAATTTTCCTACCGGCCTACCCGGAGGCCAAGCGAGTGCTGGACTACGAAGCCCTCGACCTGCGCTCGATCTATCGTGGCGCGGATGTCTTCGTGAAAAACCGCTTCCACCGCATGGCGGATCCGCTGGCGCATCCGCTCGCGGCCATGAAAAACTTCAACGAAGCCATCGCCACGCTGCGTGACAAATGGACCACGTTGCTGCTGCGCAAGGAGGTTTTCGGACTGCGCGAGCCGCCGGGCGAACTCGCTGAAATGGAATCCGAGGACTACCTGCGCGACTTCGGCTTCTCTGAAGGCATGATCGACCGCTTTTTCCGCCCGTTCTTCGGCGGCGTGTTTCTGGAAAAGGATCTGCGCACCAGCGCACGCATGATGCTGTTTCTGTTTGCCATGTTTGACCGTGGCGGCAGCGCCCTGCCCGCACGCGGCATGCAGTCGATCCCCGACCAGCTCGCCATGGCTCTGCCCCCTGGAAGCCTGCGACTGAATGCCCCGGTCTCCGCCGTGCGCGCTGGCGAAGTCACCCTGGACACCGGCGAAGTGCTGCAAGCCGATCATGTCATCGTGGCAGTCGGCGAAGAGGTGGCGCACCGGCTGCTGCCTGCCACTGAAAACATCACCCTGCTGCCGAGCCGCTCCACCACCTGCATGTACTTTGCCACGGATGAGCTGCCGCCAGGAGATGCCATTCTGCATCTGGACGGCGATGGGCGCGGCCCGGTGAACAGCGTCCTCGTGCTCTCGCGCGTGTCACCTCACTACGCGCCTCCTGGGCAGCACCTCATCTCTGCCGCCATCATCGGTGCCCCTTCCAGCACGGAATTGGAGCAGGTCGTGCGCGAGCAGATGCGCAGTTGGTTCGGGGAGAGCGTCGTCTCCAAATGGCGGCACCTGCGCACCTATCAGATTCGTCATGCCCAGCCCGAGAGCAGGCAGTTGCGGCTGGGTGAAGGCCCGCTGGCCAGCGTGATCCAGCCTGGTCTCTACCGCTGCGGCGACTGGTGTGAGCATGTCTCCATCAACGGTGCACTGCTCAGCGGCCGTCGATGCGCAGCGGCGGTAATGAAAGCGTTGGGAGAACCGAACCCGGATTAGGCGTGGCTGGTGCTGCGGTCGTCGGCAACTCAAAGGGATTGATCGTGGCGGGGGCGTTGGCGAGCCTGACCTCGACTTTCGTGACGCCAAACTTCTCCGGCTTCTTTTCAGCAATCGAGCGCAGTTCCTGAGCCACCCCCTCCGCATCAGCCCGATTTTTGAGATCTTTGATGGTCAGGGTGGTGACGCCCAGACCTGCCTGCACTTCGATCTTGCTCGCTGAGACGCCAATACCTTCGTGAATGAGCTTCTCCCACTCTTGGGCATGCTGGAGATCATTCGCTGTGATCAGTCCGGCTTTATGGTAGCGCTCCTCATCCTTCAAATTGCGTGGAGGTGGGGTGGTGTCTGGCTTGTGCTGACAAGCCACGAAGCAGGTGCTGGCAATGAGGAGAAGGAATCGAGTGGTCACAGTTTGATAAAAGCCTTCTGCTTATACAGCCACCAGCAGATCAGCCAAAGCACAAAAAGCACGCCGCAGCGCTCTATGACCGGCACCCAGTACGCCGGGAAAGCCGTCTCGGGCAGGTGCTTGTGCAGGTTCTCGGTGATCCAGCCAGCGCAGAGGCTGTGCAGCAGATAAATCACAATGCTGTTCATGCCCACGACCACCAAGGGGAACACCAGGCGGCGCATGCCGAGGATCTCCACCAGCCCGTAAAAGAACGAAAGCAAGATGAGCACCCAGCCGCCGCTCAATATGGCCCAGGAGGGCGTCCAGAGGCGCTTCACCACCGGCAGCAGCGTGTAGTGATCGAGCTGCGGCCCCACCACGGGCAAAACTTTGACATCCATCACCGTTCCCGCCACCACCAGCAGGATACCAGTGACCAACAGCATGACAAACCTGCCCTGGTCCGTTTTCCGGCTGTGCAGCAGGAAACCGCCAGCGAGCGCGCCCCCGATCATCGTGGCGAGCGCCGGGATGCAGTTGAGCGTCTGATAGCCGCCGTTGGTGAATTGATAGGGCTGCGAACGCGGCAGCAGATTGAGCCACCACCGGTCGAATGCCGCAGCAGCATTGGTGTGGATGTCCCAATGCCCGGCAAAGCCCGGCAGGATGGCGTGCTCCGCGTCCTTCATGCCTGCGATGGCAGCGAGCTCCTGCGCCGATGGCAGCGGATGATTGATGAAAAACCAGGTGTAACCCGCCAGGATCAGAATGATCGCGGACAACTGGTACTCCCAGCCCATGCGTGAAAGCAGAAAGAGCACGAAGTAGCCGAGCCCGATCTGCGCCAGCACATTGGTAAACAAAAACACCGTGTGCTTGTCTGCGCCACGCGTGGCCAGCATCACCCCCAGCGCCACCAGCAGGACGGAGCGCGAGAGCGCATGCCAGGCCATGCCAAAGAACGACTGCCCGTGCTCACGCCGCTTCGCATACGAAAAGGGAGCCGCCATCCCCACCATGAACATGAAGCTCGGCTGGATCAGGTCCCACAAGGAGCAGCCCTGCCAGTCCTGATGCACAAACTGCGGTTTGATGAACTCCCAGATGGAGCCCGGATGAGCCGCTGCCATCTGCGCAATACCGAAGCCCGAGGAGGCCATCAGCAGCATGATGAACCCTCGAAACGCATCGAGGGAAAGGAGTCGTTGGTTGGTGGTTGGATTCATGGCGCAACCAAAACGCCGCTCGCGCGAGCCTGCTATCGAATGCCTATCAGGTATTGATTAAGCAGCCTTGAGCACCTCATGCGTGTGGATCGCAGGGTTCACAATGTCACGCACGAACTGCGCCGGCTCGGCTCCCGCACCAAAGACATAGACCCGCGTCCGCAGCGTCAGCTTCTTGATCTCAAAGCCCGGATTCGGGGTGCTGCGGTAGTAATTGAGGATCATTTCTTTTTCCAGATCCAGCGCCGCACCTTTCATCCCGTATTCGAGCACAAAGGCGGCTTTCTCAAACGCTGGCTGGCCGCCGGTGCGGGCCTCCTGGCTGATGGAGTCGATCAAAACCTTGTCCACAAACGCCTTCAGCGCCGCCTCATCTCCTTCAAACTCGATCTTGTACACACGCCCTTCGCGATATTTCAGCGGCAGCGGATGCGGTGCATAGAGCAGCTTGTGGCAGTCGCTTTCGGTGTCGAATTTTCCGAGGATTTCAAAAATTTGGGTCACAGGAGGTGGCGGGGATGGTTGCCAATCTTCCTAGCGAGAACGCAGGCCTGCGCAAGCCCGCAGCCGCATCCCGTGAATCCCTCTTGCCACCCCTGCCCCGGCCTGCTAGAACTGCACTGTTATGCCGCGCATTCAATTCACCACCCCTGACGGTGCCTCCGGCGCCCTCGAACTCGACGCCGAACGCATGTCCGTGGGGCGTGCTGATGACAACCAGCTCATCATCGCTGAAGACTCCGTGTCCAGTCACCATGGTGAGTTTGCATTCGACGGCAGTTCCTGGACGCTCACCGACCTCGGTTCCACCAACGGCACCAAAGTCGGCGGTTCCCGCGTCGAGACCGTCAACCTCGCCTCGGGTGCTGCTTTCCAGCTCGGCAATGTGAACTGCGTGTTCCTTGGCGATGGCGAAGATGCCTATTCCGCCCCGACGGCAACGATCTCCACTCCTTCCAGCGGCTACGGCAGCCAGCCTTACAATGGCAAGCTCCGCACCGGCTTTGGTCCGAAGGTGAAGGTAAAAAATCCAGGGGCAGCCCTGCTCTCGCTGCTCGGCGTTGCCGGCATTTTGTCCTGCGGAGCTGCTGTTTATTTCGCCATGCAAATGGGAGCATCCTAAGACTTTAAAAAATAACGCGCGTACGATCCCGGCTCCGGTTCGGAGCACTCCAGCGGTCCTGCCGGCTGCCATGGGAAGACTTGCGCGTCACGAAACCACCCCCTTGCGGCTCCTCATGCCGCCATTTCAAGAAAAGAATCCATGTCTAATACAATCATTGTCGGTGCCCAATGGGGCGATGAAGGAAAAGGTAAAATCGTTGATTATCTCACGGAAAACACCGACGTCGTCGTCCGTGCAGCCGGTGGTAACAATGCCGGCCACACCGTCATCAGCAACGGCACCAAGTACATCCTGCACCTCATTCCTTCCGGCATCCTTTGGAAAGATAAAATCTGCGTCATCGGCAACGGCGTCGTCATGGACCCTACCGGTCTTCTCGCAGAAATGGCCAAACTACGCGGCCAGGGCGTCACCATCACCCCGGAAAATCTCCTCATCAGCGAAACCGCCCACCTGGTGATGCCCTACCACCGCGGCCTGGACAAGGTGCGCGAAGCCAAGCGTGGGGACAAAAAGATCGGCACCACGGGACGCGGCATCGGCCCGGCCTACGCCGACAAAGTGGAGCGCGACGGCCTGCGCACCATCTTGATGACCCAGCCGGAAATCTTCGAAGAAGAGCTGCGTGACCGTCTTGCCCGCCATAACGCCACCTTCGCCGAGCTCGGAGTCGAACTCGTGCCAGTCGAAGAAACCGTGAAGGAGATGCTCGAAGCCGCCAAAACGCTGGCACCGCACATCACCAACACCACGGTGTATCTGCACGAGGCGATCAAAGCGGGCAAAAGCCTGCTGTTTGAAGGCGCGCAGGGCACCTACCTCGACATCGACCACGGCACCTACCCCTTCGTCACTTCGTCCAACACCACCTCTGGCGGTGCCTGCACCGGTTCCGGCGTGCCACCGCGCATGATCGACAAGGTCGTGGCCGTGGGCAAAGCCTACACCACCCGTGTCGGCAGCGGTCCCTTCGTCACCGAGAACGACGCCATCGGCGACATGCTGCACAACATGGGCCGCGAATTCGGCGCCACCACCGGCCGCGCCCGCCGCTGCGGCTGGCTGGACTCCGTCCTCGTGCGTTACGCCGTCATGCTCAATGGTGCCGATGAACTCGCCATCACCAACCTCGATGGTCTGGACGGCCTCGACACCATCCAGATTTGCACCGCCTACACCCTGCGCGGCAAGACCATCCACTACCCGCCGAGCACCGCCGCCGATCTGGCTGCCTGCGTTCCCGTGTATGAAACCCACCAGGGCTGGAAGCAGGATCTGAGCGGCATCAGGAAGTTCGCCGACCTCCCGCCGCTGGCCAAAGCCTACCTCAAACGCCTCGAAGAACTGACCGGAGCCCGCGTCAGCCTCGTCGGCATCGGCCCTGACCGGGAGCAGACTCTCGTCGCTTGAGGCTATATTCCTGTTGACGCCCGCTCTCATTCCCCTATTTTCACGCCCCTTTTCCCAAACCACTCAGACCCGTTTATGACCGAAATTCAGATCCGCAAAGGCGAGCCCGTTGACCGCGCTCTCAAACGCCTCAAGACCCGCCTCGAAATGGATGGCATCCTCGAAGAAGTCCGCCGCCTGCGTGCGCATGAGACTCCGAAAGAACGCACCAAGCGCAAAGCCCGTGCCGCTGCCAAGCGTGGTAAGATCCGCTATCGCTTCACCCTGCCGAAAGCCCCCGGCGCTCCCGAGTCCCCTGTCTCTGCTTAATTCGGCTCAGGGAAAAGAAACTTTTAAGGGCGGGTTCATCCCCGCCCTTTTTTTGTGCCCACGTCACTAGCCTAAATGCTGCGGCTCATCACATACCTTCATTTTGAGTGGGGGCAGATGGCCATCTACCAGCCCAGAAAGCGACGCTCACGGCTTCAGATGCAGCCAACGCTCTTTGCTTCCAATCCCAAGCCCGGAGGGCTGGCACAACAATAGATATGGTGAAACCCACGGAACCACGTGGCCCATGCTTGTCGAAAGCCGATGAACCGCGCAGCGGTGACACATCTCGCTGCGCTCCCCAAGCAACAGCCGGAATTGGGGAACACGCTGAGATGCAGAGACTGGCCATGGCGAATGCGCTGGAGGTAAACGGAGATTTGTGTCACCGCTACGCGGTTCAACCATCTTGGCTCCGGTGGTGTGTCGGCCTACCGTGGGTTGGCACCCACGGCTATAATTGTGCCAGCCCTCTGGGCTTAGATCAGGCTCAAGCATTCACCGGCACCGCAGCCACTCTCGCCACAGCTTGCACTTGCTTCACCACGGCTGGTGCTGCTCTCCTGAACGTCCACGCCACCAGCGTGAGCGTGCACAGTGAACTCAGCGGCATCAAAACCGCCGCCACCAGTGGACTCAGGTGACCCGTGAGTCCCGCCACCGCCGTGGCGATGTTGTAGGTCACGGAAAAGGCAAACACGCGGCGGGTCGCACGCCGGTGCAACTGCGCTACGGTCAATAAACCGGTCACAAAGCGCAGGCTGTGGCCCAGGAAGAAGAAGTCCGCCTTCTGCTCCAGGAAGCTGCGCCCGGTCACAGGACTGCCAGCACACAGCGCGGCATCGAAGGCCAGGCTATCGTTCGCGCCATCGCCCACGTAGAGAGTGTCATCGCGATTTCGTTCCCGCAGCCAGGTGGCTTTGGCTTCCGGCGTCAATTCAGCCTGCCAGCAGGATTCCGGCAGTTCCAGTTTGTGGGCAATGTCCGCCACCTTGCGCGCACGGTCACCGCTGAGCACACAGACTTCGATCTGCCGCTCCCGGAGTTGCCGCACCTCCTGCACCGATTCAGCGCGCAGTTCATCACGAAAGCGAAACGCCGCGCACACCACGCCATCGCGCGTCAGCACCGCATCCCCGGCGCTGGCCGCCTCCGGCCTGCCCAAACGCCATTCGTGGCCGTCTGCATCGTTGAAGGCCAGACCATGACCCACGACTTCCTTGACGGTTCCTGCCATCGGCATGGTATCGCCTGCAAACGCCACCGCATCAAACAAACTGCGGCTCACCGGATGCAGATTGCCCGTCACGAGATGCCGCAGCGCGGCCCTCGATTCCGCATCCAGCGCTTGCAGGGCAGCGGGGTTTTCCAGCACGGGATTTTCGAGCGTGAGCGTGCCGGTTTTATCAAACACCACGCGCTTCACCCGCATCAGCCGTTTCCACAGGCCCAGCGTGCGCACAAACACACCCAGCTTCTCCGCGCGTGATGCCGCCATCTCCTCTGCCAGCGGCACCGCCACGCCCAGCGCGCAGGGGCAGGAGACCACGAAGATCGAAATCATCACCTGCAGCGCCTGCACCACCCCATAGCCGTGACTCCACCACCACACGGCCCCGCCGATGCCTACGACCACGACGATGGCCAAATACACGCGCAGCAGTTGCTCCAGCCGCACATCGCGGAACTCCGCCTCGCGCCGCGCATCCAGCAGACGCCGCAGCGTCGAATCTTCCCAGGTCTCCACGGCTTCCACGAGCACCGCCTGCGTGCCAATGTTCAGTGCGCCCGAAGGCAGCAACTGCCCTTCCTCGCGTGACTGCGCTTCGCTCTCGCCATTGATCCACTCCAAGCTCACGGATGCATCCATGCTGATCAATTTCGCCGCCACGGGCACCGTCTGCCCCGGCTTCACGACGAACTGCATGCCGCTCTTCAAATTCGCCACCGGCTGCATCTCCTCCAGGCCTGCTTCATTGAGCACGCTCACGGCATCTGGGATGGAGGTGTCACGCATCAAGCGGCGGCGATTGCGCTCCACTGCCGCCTGCTGCGCCCAGCGCCCGGCCAGCATCAGAAAGATGAAGATCGCCACGAAGTCGAAATACCTCAGCCCATCCACCCCGGCGATCCAGCCGCCGATGGATCCCACATAAGCCGCCGTCACGCCCAGCGCGATGGGGGTGTCGATGTGCAGCACGCCCGCACGCAGGCTGCGCCAGGAACGCTCAATGAAATAGCTGCCGCCGACCGCCATGGCCAGCGTGGCGGAAAAGGCCGCGATGAGTTCAAACCAGTGCGCAAAAGCAAAGTCACGCGGCATGCCAAAATACGCCGGCAAAGAAAACGCCATCGCATTCATCGCAAAGGCCCCGCACACGCCCATGCGGCGCTCCAGGCCGGAAGATTCCTTTTTCTCGCCGCCCTGCCGTGGTGGACCCAGCAAGTAACCAAAGCTTTGCAGATCACGCGCCACCGCGACGGCGTCAAACAAACCCCGCTGCCACGTCAGTCGCATCTCGCCATGCACCACATCCACGGAGACACGTAGCGCGCCTGCATGCCGCGCAAACAGCCGCTCAATGAGCCACACGCAGCCCACGCAGGACAAGCCCTGGACGGCCAGCCGCAGTTCCACCGCATCCCCTTCCCCAGCGCCATCGGCCTCCGTTTGCAGCGTACTCAGCCACTCATAATCCCGCTCGCGCAAGGCCTGAGGTGCCACGGGCGGCAGCGCCGCCCCGCCTTTGAGGTCGTAGAAATGATCCAAGCCCTGCTGATGCAGGAGATCATGCACATAGCTGCAGCCAGCGCAGCAAAACCCATCATCACGGCCCGCCGGCACCGGCGAGCCACAGTGGGTGCAGTTGAGGGAATCGTGAGGCGCGTTCATCACGCTGGCACTATCCACAGATAGCTGTGGAGCTCTCTGCATGGTTTGGCATTGAAAGAGCGCTAATTGTGCAGCGCGCCAGCTCCAGTTTGCGTAGCCCATCCTGAAGCCTTGACCTCTTGACCTTCACGCCAATCTCCCCGACCCGTTCACCTTCAAAATTTTCCCAGATGAAACTCAAACTCGATCTCGACGATTTCCGCGTGTCCGATGGCAAACCGTTTCGCATCAAGAAGGCGAAGACGAAAGTGAAGAGCCTGTACCAGGACGACGCCCACTATGAGTCCCTCATCGCTGAATTTCGCACGGAGATCGACGACCTGCAGCAGAAGATGTACGCGCAGGACCGGCAGGGGCTGCTCCTGGTGTTTCAGGCGATGGACGCCGCAGGCAAGGACAGCACCATCAAGCATGTGATGAGCGGCGTAAACACCCAGGGCGTGGAGGTGCATGCCTTCAAGCGCCCCACTTCGGCGGAACTGGACCATGATTTCATGTGGCGCCACACCCGTTCGATGCCCGCACGCGGACGGATCGGCATCTTCAACCGCAGCTATTATGAGGAGGTGCTCATCTGCCGCGTGCATCCTGAGATCGTGACCAAGGTTCAGCGCCTGCCTGCGCAGACGACGAAGAACATCGACAAGCTCTTCGCCGACCGCCTCAAGGACATCTGCAATTTTGAAGCCTACTGCCACCGCAACGGCATCCTGATCCTCAAATTCTTCCTCAACGTGTCCAAGGACGAGCAGAAGAAGCGGTTCCTGGCGCGCATCAACACGCCCAGCAAAAACTGGAAATTTGAAGAAGGCGATGTGGAGGAACGCGGCCACTGGAAAGAGTACATGGCCGCGTATGAAGATGCCATCAGCTCCACCGCCACCGAAGACTGTCCCTGGTATGTCATCCCAGCCGATGACAAAAAGAACATGCGACTCATCGTCAGCGCCGCGCTCCTGGCTGAAATGCAGAGCATGAAACTGAAGTATCCTGAACTGCCGCCGGAGCAGAAGAAGCACCTGCAAGCGGCGAAGCGGATGCTGCTGGCGGAGTAGCTTGGAAGTAGTGCGGGCAATCGTGCCCGCTGGGCCGGGCTTTACGGGCAAGATTGCCCGTGCTACTTCAAGCCATCCATGCTTTCCATCGGCCCGCAAGAATTTGTGCCATTTGACTGGCAGGAGGTCGCACCGGGTTATCAACGCAACCTGCCACACCTCACACAAGCAGGCGTGATCTATTTCATCACGTTTCGGCTTGCTGATGCAGTACCTATGAAGATAGCCGGGCGATGGAAGCAGGAGCGGGATGAATATCTGCAAAAACATCCAAAACCGTGGGACCAGATGACTGAAATGGAGTTCAGGCGCTTGTTCACCCTCAAAATGGAACGATGGATGGACGCCGGTCACGGATCCTGTCTGCTACGATTTCCCGAGCATCGAGAGGAAGTCATGCGCTGCCTTCAATACTCTGATTCAGAGCAGCATGATCTCGGTGATTTCGTCATCATGCCGAATCATGTCCATCTTCTGCTGAGACCCAGAATCTCTAGCCAGCTTCAGTCGCTGCTACGTCCGATCAAAGGAGTCAGTGCACGGAACATCAATGTTGTCACGGGCAATACTGGCGCTCTATGGCAGGGTGAATCGTTCGATCATATCGTGCGCAGTTTGGAGCAATTAAAGCGCTTACAAGAGTACATGCGTAACAACCCGATCAAGGCGGGTCTGAAGCCGGATGAGTTCACTTATGAGCAGCGATGGGAAATCACGAAGTAGTGCGGGCAATCGTGCCCGCTGGGCCGGGCTTTACGGGCAAGATTGCCCGTGCTACTTCAAGCTCCGCAACCACGCGACGAGGTCGAGGAGATCGGCTTCGGGCATGGTTTGATCGAGGCCCTGGGGCATGAGGCTGGTCGGCAAGGTGGTGTCTCCGGCGATGGTTTGGTGGGCGATGTTTTTTTCCTGGCCGGCGATGTCGATGACGAGCAGGCCTTCGGCGGTGTGGGATTTGATGACACCTAGCGTCTGCTGACCATCGCTGGTTTCGATGACGTGGGCTTCGTAATCACGAGCCAGGGTGTTGCTGGGAAAGAGAATGCTTTCGAGCAAATCGCGTTCGGTACGGATGGCGCCAATGTGGGAGAGATCGGGGCCGATGGGACGACCCGCATCACCGATCTTGTGGCAGGCGATGCAGGTACCCTTGCCCATCTCGAAGTTCTTCTTTCCATTCGAGGCATTGCCGCTGGCGATGACCTTGTCCGCCAGCGGTCCCAACTGGCGCTTCTTGGCCTCCGTGGCGGCGACGGCGGCGTGGTAGGCAGGCAGGATGATGTTTTCAAAAATCTCCGGCGGCTGATCGCTAAACGCGGTGCGGTACACGCTTTCCTGCTGGCTGGCGATGACAGGGTTCTTCGCGATCTCGCTGGCGAGGGTGCGACCAACCTCAGGCTCTTTCGATTTGCGCACGATGCCCAGCAGCGTTTTGAGCTCGACGGGCCCCAGCGTGGCAAACAGCGGCGCGAGTTCGAGGAGTTGAGGCTTTGCCAGAGGAGCGCCGGCGATCATGCCTGCGGCCTGAATCTTCGCGGCCGAAGAGGAGGCGGCATCGGCAAGCACGCCTTTGACCATGGTAAACGTTTCGCCGGTGAGTTTGACGGATTTGGCGGAGTCGAGGGCTTTGAGGCGAATGGCGAGGGGGCGCTTGGTGTCGTTGGCGATGGCCTGGAGAGCGGCGTCGAAGTGCGGAGACTTGAGTTTCTTGATGGCGTCGAAAACAAGAGGAGTTGGGGATTCGGTGAGGAGTTGGTCGAGTGCGGGGAGCCAAGCGTCGTTGCAGACTCCCTGAGACTGCGCGGCGAGGATGCGCAGTGCGCATTGCTGGATTAATTGCAAGTGATCGGAATGCTGCAGCATTTGTGTCAGCAACTCCTCAGTCTCAATCATGCCAAGCACGCGAGGAATGAAGGCTTCCAGTTGAGGGACAATCACGGAGACTTCGCGTTTCCAACCCCATTTCTCTTGAACTGTGGGTGCGAGGTTTTCGTGCGGCAGACGCTCCGTGAGCCGGGCGATGACCCTTCTCGACAAGTAAGCATCACTCGCGGCAACCGTCATTGCGGCGTTGGAAAGCAGGGGATCTGGAGAGGTCGCAAATCCAGCCAGGACTAAATCCAACCCCTTATGAAACACGCTGGCGGGCACGACTTTCAGCACCCGCGCCATGAATTTGGGGTCTGCATACCTCCCCTCTTTGGAGAGCAGTTGCTCTTTCTGGTCCCCAGTCAGTGTGGTGGACTTCGGAATTCGAAGAGCTGCATCGTACTTCAGCAAAGCCAGGTTCAAAAACTCCATCGCCTTTGGGTGAAGAATCTGGGAAACGGCATGAATGGCTGAATGCTCCAATGCGGGATCGAGATCGCTGGAAAGGAGCTCAAGCAAAACAGACTGCGGAACATCATGACTGCCAGACTCACTGATCCACTCGAGCGCACGGCGGCGAACCTGCGGGTCTGAAGATTTCAGACTGGAGATGGCCGATTTCAGATCTGCGGGACGGGCAGCGGCTAAGGCATTGGCATCGCCTGGGTTGGCTCTCAGTGGCTTCACAGACTTGATGCGATATACCGCGCCGAGGAGATCGGACTTGGCCATGAGGGAGGAGGGGCAGCCGATGCGGAACCAGCCGCCGGTGTCGAGGAGGAGGAGGGAGCCGTCGCGCGGGTCTTCCATGACATCGGTGAGGTGGATGTCGGGATTGTGGAGGCGGAGGAATTCGTTTTCGACGGCCTTGTAGGTGCTGCCGCTGGGGGTGAGCTCCATGCGGACGAGGCGCTGGGTGTTGAAGTGGGTGACCATGAACTGCTGTGCGGCCTGAGTGCGGACAGGAGTGTCTGCGCTCCGGTAGTTCTTCCAGAAGCAGCAGCCGCTGACGGCGACGTGGCCGAAGTTGTACATGACGGGCATGGTTTCGAGGGTGCGCGGCAGGTGGGCGATGGCTTTAAGCTGGTCGCTGCGTTCATAGACGCCGCCGTAGAGCCAGTGGACGATGGTATCGCCACGCGGCTGGGTATAGTAGAGGTTCTGCACACCGATGATGTCGCCATCATGAGTGAAATCGACTTCGACGGGATTGTCACCGCAGCCGAGGGAGTGCCAGGCGATGTCGGTGCCGTCGGGCTTGCAACTCCAGATGCCGCAGGCGAGCGATTCATCGACCAGCGTGCCGTCCTTCTGCACCACCTTGTGGCCTTTGCGGCCGTGGCACCAGTAGAGGCGGCCATTCGGATGCAGGAAGGGGCCGTGGATGTCGGCGGCATTGCCGGTGTAGTCGAAGCCACCGACGATCATTTCGCGTTGGTCAGCGACGCCGTCGTTGTCGGTGTCGGTGAGCTTCCAGATGCCGGGAGGGGAGCCGACGTAGAGGCTGCCGTTGAGCCAGCAGGCGCCTTGGGGGAAGGTCATCTTGTCGGCAAAGACGGTGCTCTTGTCGAAGCTGCCGTCCTTGTCGGTGTCTTCGAGCATGAGGACGCGGTTCAGCGGATTCGCTTCAAGCTGCGCCTTGTTCCAGTTCACGCCCACGGCATCGCCGACGAAGAGACGCCCCTTGTCATCCAGACAACCCATGATGGGATGCGTGACCAGCGGTGCAGCGGCGGCGACTTCAAGCTGGTAGCCTTCGGGCAGATCGTGCTTCGGCAGAGGAAGCGAGGACTTGCCCGTGACAACGATGGGGCGTTTGCCACTTTCAGGGATGGAGCTGCCCTTGTCGGGGGGAAGATCGGCTGCAAAAGCGGAGACAGCTAGAATGAGAAGCAGGTAACGCATGGGGCATGTACGCTGCGAATGGGCGGCTTGTGTCGGAGCAATCACAAAGGCATTGACTTTCTTAACAAAAAGACACAGATCAGCCTCATGGAAATGGAAATTAACCCCTACGCAGCGCCGCAGTCCCAGGTGCTTCAGGCCACCTCCCAGGATGAACTCATCCGCGAAGAACACATCAACACCGAGGCATCGATCAAGTCGGTGGGTCTTCTGTATTATCTTGCCGCCTTTGCACTGATCGCCATAGGGGTCATCTCATCCACCGATTATCATCCCGGCAAAAGCATAACCACACTGCTTCCGGGAGGACTCCTGCTGCTACTGGGCATCGGGGTGGGATTCGTCGCCCATGGTCTGAGGCGGCTGCGAAGCTGGGCACGCATCCCGACGGTTATTCTCTCCAGCATCGCGGTGATCATTGGGCTGATCAACCTCTCCGGAGGCATTATCATCCACATCTACATCCTCGCGAAGCTGCTGGGAAAACAAGCACCGTTTGTGATGACGCCGGAGTATCAACGGATCATCGCAGCGACACCGCACGTGAAACGGAAAACCTCGATCATTATGAAAGTGCTGCTGGTGCTGCTGCTCATCCTGCTGATCGGCATCATCGCCTCCATCAGCCTGAGCCGCTAGGCAGGTTCGCTGCGGCTCGCGCTACAGCCGCCGCACTTCCTGCACTTCCAGCCCGGTGAGCTTCCATTCGCCTTTCACCGACGAAACAGTGAGCCGTGCATTGTAGATGTTCACACGGGGATGGCTGTGGCCCCAGTGGCCGACGATGCCACGGGCCATCCAGTTGCAATCTGCCAAAAAGCCGGTGCCCTTGGGATCGGGTGCCACCTTGTCCACGGTGGCGGAGAATTCGGCAATGGTGACGCGGGTGCCTTCACGGCCATCCAGGGTGAGCGCCTGGATGGTTTCCAGATAGAGTTTGCGCAGCAGTTCGCCATCCACGCTGCGGGCCAGCACGTCATACACGTCTGATTCGCCATGATGATCGAAGGCACGGTACACATTGCGCAGCAGAGGGGATACAATTTTCTGCGCCTCCGCCACCTCAGTGACCGCCGGAGTGGCGCCCCCGAATCGAACCGGGATCACCAGCAACTGGCTCATCAGCACACCTCCCAGCAGCCAGACGGCCACATACGGCAGATTGCCACCAGGAAGCTTGTGGTCTTTCACTTTGAGGTAGGTGTAAAACAGCAGGCCTGCGACCAGCCAAAAGATACCCCCCACCGGCAGCGGCAGTGGCTCTGGAAATTCAATCTGTGGCACGGGGGCCAGCGGTGCTGGGCGGGTCATGCGGCCCAGATTGCGCCAGCGAAAGGTTTTGACCGAGGCGTGAATCTCACCGGTTTCGCTTTGTGAACCGAAAAAGACGCGCACCGGCAGTTTCGGGGTGCCTTTGATCCAGCCTTTCCAGGAGACATTCAGTTCATCCGGTCCGGGCGGAGTCGCAAACTCCCACATGATCCCAACCATTGCCTGGTTCAGGGCCACCACCTCGCCCTCTTTCAAAGGCAGGGTGTTCCCGGGCACCCCCTTGATCACCGCCGCGAGAGGCTGAGGCACCGGCAGAGTCTGGTCGCCAGTGCTCAGGACGCACCAGTCGGCGGCACGCGACGACATGACTTCGACGATCTTCTTTTGCTGGTCCGATGTGAGCATTTCTGGCAACGGCACTTCAGGCGTCAGCCATGCCAGCACAGTGGCCACATCAAAGAGCACCTCAAAGCGCGTCTGATAGGGCTCAATGTACAGGTAAGCCTGTGCAATGGGTCCGCTGTTGACGAGCGTATTGCTCGTAGGCAGCGGTGGAGGCGCAGCAGGTGGCGGAGCCACAGGAGGTGCAGCAGGTCGGGGAGCCTCAGGAGGCACAGGTGCATTCGTTGCAGCGTGAATTGCCGCCTGAATTTCAGGTCCTGAAATTCCTGGCCCTGATGTTCCTGGCCCTGGTATTCCAAGAGTTCCAGGCCCAAGTGGAGGCAAGGTCTCCAACGGTGTGAGAGGCCCGATCTTGATCGTATCCTGGGCCAACATGCCAGCCGGAGAGACAGCACCCTGCACCAGGATGATCGCCAGGATGGCACCGCACCAGTTCGAGGACAAAGAGTGTTTGGGCATGCTACGGTGTTGGAAGAATGACAGTGAAAAATGCCGCATCAAAGCACCCATGGCTTGGGCCATTCATCACTCATGAGACGGCATTCGGCAATGGTGAGCGCCAGCGGCTTCTGGCCGTAGATGTGGTTGCCTTTGGGGGCGGCATAGATGGGGCGCGAAATGGCGTGAGAAACTGCTGACATGCGCGTCAGCTTAGCGGTTGCTCAGTTCTAGGCCAGAAAAAGAAATCACAAACAAGCACTTCTGCTCACGCAAAGGTGGACATCGCAGGGCGGTTTATTGCATGATAATTGGATGAATTATTTGAAGGCCCTGTTGCAACGGCTCCTGGCCCCGATCTGCGCGGCGCTGCTGATCGTGGCCGCCTTTTTTCCTTATCAGAACAAGAAACACTTGCTGCGGATCGTGCCTGGAATGTGTCCGGCCGGTGAAGCCCTGCTGGTGGCGCGCGACTTGGAAGCCCTGCCCCCCCCCCAGGCGCTTTCAAGTCATTGAGATTCCCTGGTCATCGGCCGTCGTGCGGGCCTTTGGCAGCGGCGCGGCCGACGTCGCGGTGGTCACGCTGGACAACGTCATCAGCATGCGGGATGCAGGGCAGAAACTCAAGGTGCTCATGGCACTGAGCCAGTCTGCAGGCGCCGATGCGATCCTGGCGCGCGATGGAATTCAGCGCATGGAGGATCTCAAGGGAAAACGCATTGCACTCGAGCGCGGCACCGGAACCTATCTGCTGATCAATGCGCTGGAAAGCGCCGGCCTGACCCTGCCGGACATCGAGCTGGTGCCCATGTTCCAATCCGAGATGGACCAGGCCCTGCAGAATGCGCAGGTGGATGCCGTGGTGGCCTCCGAACCCTGGCTTACCAAACTTTCACATGGCAGCATGCACAGCCTGTATGATTCCGGCCAGCTCAAGGTGCCAATCATCAACGTGCTGGTGGCCTCCGAACGGGCATGTGATGAATCCCGCGAAGAACTGGTTGCTCTTCTCAAAGTTCAGGCGGCCATGTCGGAGAAAATGTGGACCGGAAAACCATTCCAGGGAATGGAAGCTGTGTCACGCCGTGAAAGGGTGGACATCCAAAATCTGAGAGCGTGTCTCAGCCGGTTGCGTCCGCTCCAGAAAACTGAAAATGCTGAGGTGCTGAAACGTCTCCCGCAAATGTCCCGGCAAATCGAGGAACAACTGCTCCGCAACGGCATCATCCGCACCATTCCGGCAGGCGGCGGGTGGATCAATCTTAGTTTCGGCGAGGAGGCATTGCGTTGAACTTGCTCCACTCCATCCAAAGCCGCATCACCCTGACCGTGTGGCTGTTTGGCCTGCTGATGATCCAGTTCAACAACTGGCGGAACCAGCAATGGCTGCTGGAGCGTCAGTATGAACGCATGAGCCAGGAGGCGGCCGACACGGGCAGCCGTCTGGCCGGCCTGCTGCAGCACCTCACCCGCAGGCAGCAGGAGCGAGCTGCGGAACTCGAGATGGCCTATGTCTCGCTTTCCCCGGATGTGGACATGGGGCTCGTATGCAACAAGGACGGTGTCGTCACCTGCGCCACACGCATGCAATGGTTCCAAATGAATGTCCTGCAAACACCGCTGGCGGACGAATGGCGGCGGCATGTGGAGGTGCTCACCACCATGAAGCCGGCGGTTGAATGGGACACCGCCAAAAGAAAACTGGTCGTGATGTTCCCATTTCTGGAGACTTATGAAAACTCCAGCCGGGCGGCAGTGCTGATCCGCTACGATGCCACGATGGCATTTGAACAGGTGAGCAAGGACGCATGGCTTGAATCATTGCGCCAGGCGGCGGTGCTGCTGGCATCGTGTCTGCTGCTGTGGTTCGCACTGGATGAGCTGGTCACCCGCAGGGTTCACCGTCTGGCGCAAATCCTGCGGGAGACCGCCTCCACATCAGGCCTTCCCCGGGTGCTGGGCGGGAAGGATGAACTCTCCATGATCTCCCACGAATTTGCCGGGGCGATGGCCAAACTTCGAGCGGCGGAAGACATGGTGCTCGAAGCCGCCGAACTGGAACGCCGAAAGATCGGCCGCGACCTGCATGACGATCTGTGTCAAAGGCTCTCAGCCACCAAAATGAAGGCCGAGGTCATGCAGGGCATGTTTAAAGCAAGCGACGGCAGGATCGTCAGCCTGGCCGGGCAGGTGGCGGAAGAGCTTGCGGAATCAACCGTCATCGCACGCGGCATGGCATGGGGGCTGTCCCCCGTAGGCATCGAAAATCATGGATTGAAAGACGCACTGGAGAATGTGCTGCGGTTTGCGGAAAAATCATACCAGGTCCGCTGCTCCCTGGACTATTCCGATGTGAGCCTCAGTCTGACCGGCAGCGCCCAGGAACTGCTGTTCCGCATAGCACAGGAACTCGTGGTCAACTCCTGCAAGCATTCCAAACCGGGAGTCCTGAACATCACCGTGCGGATGGAGGGCAAAAACGTCGTGTTGAGCGTCATTCACGATGGCTCTTCATTCTCCGAACCTGAAGAGGCAGACACTCACGGCATGGGTCTGCATCTCATGAGCCAGCGGCTGCGCATGCTTTCCGCCACCCTGGAACGAACCATTGAAACTGGGGAACGGGATTTCCAGATTGCCATCGTGCGAATTCCATCAAAGACTCCCTAAATCTTGCAAGCCTGCACACACCCAGGCACCTTGCCCCCATGAAACCAAAATCACCTCCTGCAACCACCCGCATTGCCATCGTGGATGACCACACCATGATGCGTGAAGGCTGGCGTCTCTTCATCGAAACCGCCCCCGATCTGGCTTTTGCCTGGATGGCTGGAGATGCCGCCGAGGCCGTACGCAAAGTGGACGAAGACACCCCGGATGTCCTGGTGGTGGACATCTCGCTGCCTGATCGCTCAGGACTGGAACTGATCAAGGATCTCCGCCATCTGCGCCCGAAGCTCCCCATGATCGCCATCTCCATGCATGATGAAAAGCTCTATGCGCAACGTGCCTTGAAGGCAGGTGCGCGCGGCTACGTCATGAAAAGCGCGCCACAGAAGGAACTGGAGCAGGCCCTGCACCGCGTGGCCGCCGGCGGCATCGCTGTCAGTGCGGAAATGTCCGATGAAATCCTGCAGGCCTTTTCCGCTGGCACTGCCGCCGCAGCCAAGGATCCCGTTTCAGAACTCAGTGATCGTGAGTTCGAAGTGTTCGCCCTCATCGGTCAGGGCAAAAACACCGGCCAGATCGCGGAGGCGCTGCGGATCAGCACCAAAACGGTGGATGTTCACAAAATGAACATCCGCACCAAACTGGGAATGAACGAGACCAGTGAGCTGGCTTACTTTGCCATCCGCTGGGCGGAAGGGCAGAAGACCGCCTGACCCTGCGTCCCTCCCAACTTGGCTGCCAGAACATCGTAAAGCCCGGTTTGGCCGTTTGATTGCAAGGCATCGACCGCATCGCCTGTTGCGGGCGCGGCCCGGCTCAACACCTTCTCTGCCATGTCGCGCATCCCCGAAGAAACCATCCAGCAAGTCATTGCCGCCACGGACATCGTGGCGCTGGTGGGGCGTTCCGTGAAGCTGCGCAAAGCGGGCACCAATTTCCTGGGCCTGTGCCCGTTTCACAACGAGAAAACGCCGTCCTTCAACGTCAGCCCCTCGCGCAACACCTACCACTGTTTTGGCTGTGGGGCGGGCGGCACTTCGATCCGTTTTGTCATGGAGCATGACGGCCTGTCATTCGTCGAAGCGGTCAAACACCTGGCCGATGCGGCGGGCATTCGCATCGAAGAAGAGGTCTGGGATGCCAACGCAGAAGCGGAGGCCAAGCACCGCAGCCTGCTCCTGCGTGCCCATCGTGAGATTTCCGAATGGTTTCACCAACTGCTGATGAAGCATAAAATCGCTGCGCCCGCGCGCGATTACCTCAAGTCACGCGGCATCACCGCCGAAGTGGCGAAGAACTGGCAGATGGGCTACGCACCGCCCAGCGGCGCATTCTTCCGTGAATGGGCCGCACAGGCCAAAATCCCCGAGAGCGTGCTCGTCGAGGCCGGCCTTTTCGTGCAAAGCGATGAAGAATCTGGCCGCCGAGGCACCTACCCGCGCTTTCGCGACCGGCTCATGTTTCCGATCCGCAATGATCACGGCGACGTGATCGCCTTCAGCGGACGAGTCCTGGATCCCGAGGCTAAAACCGCCAAATATCTCAATTCCCCCGAAACCTCGCTCTTCAGCAAGAGCAAGGTGCTCTTCGGCTTTGACCGCGCCAAACGAGCCATCTCCAAAGCAGGCGAGGCCATCGTCTGCGAAGGCCAGATCGACATGATCATGGTCTATGAGGCCGGCTTCCAAAATGTCGTGGCAGGCCAGGGCACCGCCTTCACGGAACTGCATGCCAAGCTGCTCAAGCGCGTCTGCAATGAAGTCGTGCTCTGCTACGACTCCGACAATGCAGGCTACAAGGCGGCAGAACGCGCCTTCCAGATCCTCTCGCCCATCGGTCTGACGGTGAAGGTGGCCTCACTCCCGCAGGGGGAAGACCCCGACTCGCTGCTGCGCAAACAGGGCACTGAGGCGCTGCAAGCGGTGCTGGGGAACGCCACCGACTTCCTGGAATACCAGATCCGCCGGCTGCGAGCCAGCGCCAAATCTGACAGCATGGTGGAGCGTGTGCGCATGGCCGAGCAGGTGGCCACAGCCATCAGCATCTTCACCGGCGTGGCACAGCGCATCACCGCCGTCAACAAGGTCGCCAAGCTGCTCGAAATATCCGAAGAGCAGCTCAATGCGATGGTCAAACGTGCTGCCAACGAATCCAAAAGCGGCCAGGGCACCCAGCGGGCCGCTGACTCTCCCGTCAATGTGGTCGATGAGGCCAAGAAACTGCTCGCCTCCCAGCATAAGACCGCCGTGCTGCTCTGCCAGATGGCGTTGAGCGATGCCGAAGTCATGTACTGGCTGCGCGAGGCTGACTGCGAAGAAATGCTGCGCGAGGTGCCCGGCACGGAGTTGCTCGCCCTGCTGGTGCACAGCCGCCATGATCCGCTGGAGGAAACTTCCCAGCTTGTTTTCATGACCGGCTTGGAGCGCCACCAGGAGGCGGCGTTTGCCCAGCTTCAGGTGAGCCCGCGGCCCGCAGGCGGACTCGAAGAGGCCAAGCAGGCACTCTACGCACTCGAACTCGCCCGGTTGCAGAATCTCATCCTGGGTCTCCAATCCAAGCAGCGCCAGCCAGGACTCTCAGCGAGTGAGATCGCACACCTTCAAGAAAGAGTCATGGAACTCACGGCGATGCGCAAAGAATGCCTTGACCGTACGAAAGCCTCCTCGAATAGTTTCGCCCCCTGACTGACGCAGGCTCCGGACCCCAACCGATGTTAGTATGGCCGTCTCCAAAAAACAACTCAACGGATCCCATTCTCGCAACGCCGCCGGCCAGGCAGGCGTGCCTGTTGCTGTTGAAGGCGCAGACTCCGCATCAAAACGCGGTCGCGGCAGGCCTCGTATTCATCCGGCCAAGGAACAACCCGTCGTGCAAGTGGGGCCTGATGGCCAGCCGCTCAAACGGCGCCGTGGACGTCCGCCTAAAAACGGCCATGTCGGCAGCATCACTGAGTTTGCCAACACCACGCATGACGACATCCACTCTCCCGACGTCCAGGCACGGCTGCGCGATCTCATTCGCACCGCCCGCGAGCAGGATCACCTGACCTGGGACGACATCAACGAAGCCCTGCCGTCCGGCTTCGTCACCCCGGACCTGATGGATGCCCTCATCACGCGGCTGCGGGCGATGGAAATCAAGATCACTGACGAGGTCGAAGGCGTCGCCGCACGACATTCCGCCGCACGCGAGCGCATTACGGCGGAGCGTGATGCGGCATCGGCCAAGCTGGACGTGTTTGACGATCCTGTACGCATGTACCTGCGCCAGATGGGCCAGGTGCCGCTGCTCACCCGCGAGCAGGAGATCCACATCTCCAAGCGCATCGAAAAGGCCGATCTCAGCCTGCGCCAGTGCCTGCACACCATCGGCTTCATCGGCCAGGCCTACCTGCAGTTTGCCGAGGCGCTGTGCAACGGCGTCGAACGTTTTGACCGCCTCGTCAGCGACCGCAAGGCGGATGAACGTGAAGCCTATTTCAAAAAGCTGAAGCCGCTGCTCGATCAGGCGCGTGAGATCCATGACAAGACCAGCAAGGCATTCTCCGAACTCGTCACTGCCGGCCCGCGCAAGCGCGCCGCCACCCAGGAGGAGTTTGAAACCCTGCGCGCCTCCTTCTTCCGTTTGTGTGAGAAGTTTTTCTTCAAATCCAAGATCACCGAAGAATTTGTCACCCTGCTGCAGCAACGGCTGAGCGATCTCGACAGCCTCGAACGCAATCTCAAGGAACACCCCCGCAGCGACGCCGCGAAAGAAGCTGTCAGCGCCTTTGAACAGGAATCGTGGATGACAGCCGCGGATTACCGCACGCTCATCACTGACACGCTCAAGCATGTGGCAGGCTCCACGCGGGCGAAGACTGAGATGATCGAGGCCAACCTGCGCCTGGTCATCTCCATCGCCAAAAAATACACCAATCGCGGTCTCTCCTTCCTGGATCTCATCCAGGAAGGCAACATGGGCCTCATGCGCGCGGTGGAAAAGTTTGAGTACCAGCGCGGCTACAAGTTCAGCACCTACGCCACCTGGTGGATTCGTCAGGCCATCACCCGCAGCATCGCCGATCAGGCGCGCACTATCCGCATTCCGGTGCACATGATCGAGACGATCAACAAGCTCATGCGCGTGCATAAGCAACTGCTGCAAGAGCTGGGACGTGATCCGACGCCAGAAGAAATCTCCGAGGAAATTCATCTGCCAGTCGAGCGTGTGAATGCGGTTCTGCGTCTTTCACAGCAGACCGTTTCCATGCAGGCCAAAGTCGGCGAAAGCGAAGGCGACACCGAATTTGGCGACTTCATCGAAGACAAGGAGGCGAGCAATCCGATGGAACTCACCGCCATGCATCTGCTGCGTGATAAACTGCGCGATGTCCTCGACACGCTCAATCCGCGTGAGCGCGAAGTGCTGGAGCAGCGCTTTGGCCTGGGCGACGGCGCCGGACGCACCCTCGAAGAAGTCGGCAAGCAGTTCCAAGTCACCCGCGAGCGCATCCGCCAGATCGAAGCCAAAGCCCTGCGCAAACTGCGTCACCCCACGCGCATTCGGAAGCTGGGTGGGTTCTTTGGGGCGGGCTGATCAGCCGTACGACAGGCACTCCTGCCTGTCGATCAGCGTCACCGCAGGCACACCACGCCTGCGCTTTACCCTCAACCGGCCTGTAGCAGGAAAACCCACCTCAAGTCCTTACCGCCACCGCAGCGGCGCATCCTGCCTGCTTTTCCCCCGGTGCCTCGGCGGAGCCGTGGGACGGGTGGACAGAAGTTTCTGTCAGTTCGGTGATAAGCTTGCCTGCGTGAGCGCTGACCGACAGACAGGAGTGTCTATCGTACTTCCAGGCAGCATCTCATGCGGATAGAGCCGCCCCCAACGACCCGCTCACCAGCACGGCCCCACATCACGTTTACCCGCAACACTGCGCAGGTAAATATAACCTTCCACACGCTGCGCAGCGTGCTCGCCTTCAAGCGGCACCACCACGCGTTCATACTCGCCGCTTGCGGTGCCTTCCAAGACATCCAGTCGTGCGAGTCCGTCAGCATCCACGCTCCAGATTTCGCCCTGGATGCAGATGCCGTCTGCTGAGCGCACCATGCCTGGATAGTCCCCCAGATCAAACATACGATAAAGGGGCACCGTGCGCGCCTCTGCCACAAACTGCTGCGCTTCGATCCACGCATGATTGACACCGCCGCGTTTCAGCGTGCCGTAAACGAAGATCAACGTCATGACAGATGGTCCTCCCGTTCGTTGAGCCAGGAGCCCAGGCTGTAGCGCTTCTGGGTCAGTTCATTTGCCCGTGCAGTCATCGCCGCAGCCATCTCGGGCTGGATGAGCACGTTCTTGGCCAGTTGCCCGGCCCAGCGCGGCCAGAAGTCTTCCTGCAACTGCACCTGCTGCACACTGCCCTGGTGGAGCAGCCCGAGTTTGCCGCGCCTCTGCCCTGCCCCGGCCACTTTCACCTTGTCCCGCACCACATCGTGCATGGCAGGTGCCACAAAACAAAACGGGTTCTCGATCAAATCCTCCGGTCCGGCCAGCCGACTGCCATCGTCCAGCGCCTTGGCCAGGGACTCATGGATCATGCGGTAGCTGTCCAGCGGGTTGGTTTGCGACCACGGCTGGCACGCCGGCACGATCACGGAATAGGTGAAGTCATTGTCATGCAGCACCACCCCGCCCCCCGTCCAGCGCCGTACCACGGGCCAGTGCGGCAAAGTCCCGGCCAGTTTGGTCAGATTCTGCGCATAGCCAATGGTCACGGTAGGCTCCTCCCAGCGGTACACCCGCAGCACCGGCAGCTCGCTCTGCTCCAGCCACGCCTGATCCGCAGCCATGTTCCAGGGGCCGTCATGCGGCGTCGGGTCAAAGTGCAGGATGAGTTGGTCAAAGAGAGGCGTTGCAGAATCCACAGTGAAACATGCCCCAATTTTCCATGCTTGCAGCCGGGATGTTTCTTTGACATCCACCGCTGCATTTCACAGACTCCACGCCATGTCACCCACCCGACTGCTTCTGCTCGCCTTCTCTCTGCTGTCCACCGTCCTGGCCCCAGCGGCAGACGACTACCAGCCCGGCCCCGACTCCAAACCGCAGGACGGTGTACCCAAAGGCGACGTGATGAAATTCGAATTCAAGAACAGCAAAATCTTCCCCGGCACGGTGCGCGACTACTGGGTGTATGTGCCGAAGCAATACACGCCCGACCAGCCCGCCTGCGTGCATGTGAACCAGGACGGCATTCAAAACCAGGCCCCCATCGTCTTTGACAATCTCATCGCCAAACAGGAGATCCCCGTGCTCATCGGCGTCTTCGTCATGCATGGCCGCGTGCCCGCCCGCGATGGCAGCACCGAACTGGACCGCTACAACCGCAGCGTGGAGTACGACGGCCTCGGCGACAACTACGCGCGCTTCATTCTCGAAGAACTGCTGCCTCAAGTGGAGAAGATCGTGCTGCCGGATGGCCGAGCCATTCATCTCTCGCACAATGGCAATGATCGCAGCATCGGCGGCAGCAGCAGCGGTGCCATCGCTGCCTTCACCGCCGCGTGGGAGCGCCCCGAGGCCTTCAGCCGCGTGTTCAGCACCATCGGCACCTACGTCGATCAGCGCGGCGGCAATGACTACCCGGTGATGATTCGCAAGGCCGAGCCCAAGGCCCTGCGCATCTTCCTCCAAGACGGCAGCAATGATGCCAACGGCGTGGGCGGCAACTGGTTCCTCGCGAACCAGGAAATGCTCTCCGCACTGGAGTTCGCGGGCTATGAAACCAACCACGTCTGGGGCGAAGGCGGCCACAATGGCAAGCACGCCACTGCCATCTTCCCCGATGCCCTGCGCTGGCTGTGGAAGGACTGGCCCAAGCCCGTGACCAAGGGCACCGGCTCCAAAGCACCCGTGATGGAAGTGCTCGGTGCTGGTAGTGAATGGCAGCTCGTGGGAGAAGGCTACGGTTTCACCGAAGGCCCGGCGGTGAATGCGAAGGGAGAGGTCTTCTTCACCGACATCCCGAACAGCCGCATCCACAAGGTGGCGCTGGATGGCAAAGTCTCCGTCTTTGCTGAAAATACCGGCAAGGCCAACGGCCTCATGTTCGGCCCAGACGGGCGCTTGTTCGCCTGCGCCAGCGGCAACAAACAAATCGTCGCCTACGACGAAGCGGGCCAGATGACGGTGATCGCTGAAGGCATCGAATCCAACGACCTCTGCATCGGCTCCAACGGCAACCTCTACGTCACCGACCCACCGCACAAGCAGGTGTGGCTCATCCAACCGAATGGCGACAAGAGCGTCGTCGATACCAATGACAAGGGCGGCATCGCCTTCCCCAACGGCGTGCGTTTGACGCCCGATCAGAGCCTCCTGCTCGTCGCCGACATGCGCGGCCAGTTCGTCTGGAGCTACCACATCGAGGCCGATGGCACCCTCACCGCCAAGCAGCCCTACCACCACCTCCGCATCGTGGATGGCACCACGGAAAGCCTCGCCGACGGCATGACGCTCGACACCCAGGGCCGCCTCTATGTCACCACGCACGCAGGCATCCAGTTCTGCGACCAAGCCGGACGCGTGAATGGCATCATCGCCAAACCCCAGCGCAAGTGGCTGGCCAACGTGGTGTTTGGCGGTGCGAACTTCGATGAGCTGTATGCCTGCAATGGAGACAAGGTCTTCAAACGCAAGACGCAGGTGAAGGGCGTGCGCTCAGCCGATGCGCCGATCAAGCCGGAGAAGCCGAGGCTGTAAGAGAGCGCGTGAGCGTTTTGGAGTGCCGTCGCGCAGATGCACGGCGCAAGCCCGCATCGGAGCTACCGCTTTCGAGGGGTGCTGCATGTACTTCGGCCTCAGCCCACCCACCGAAAGATTAAACCACCCAAAAACCAGTTCCGAGGGTTTCGGTGGTTTTGGCGGTGCTTTCTGGGAGGGTGAAATATTTTTCGCGGGTGGAAGGCATGAAGTGACCAGGCCATTGAGCAAATCATGGCACCGCTGCGCAGCCGATGGTGCGATAACGCAAACCGGGCCACCAGAGCGAGCAAAACCTCGTGAGTACTGTCTTCCCAGACGAAAACCCGCCCATCGGAACCACCGAAACCTCCCCCTCACCTACACAGCACCGGGGGTTTGGGTGGTTTCAGTGGTGCTTTCTGGTAGGGCGGGATATTTTCAGCCAAGGAAGCAGGCTGACACAAATGATACTGAAGAGAACCACTCACTTTCGTTTTGCGAGCGGCTACTTTGGTAGATGGGGATGCACTGTATATCACACGCGTCGGAGACGGCAGTTGATGGAAAGGGGGGGAGCGTTGAGTCATCAGTGCGGTCTGGGACGAAGGATTCTAGGGACGCGCACAGCGCATCCCTACCTTCCCTGCGCGATGAGGTACCTCAGAGCTGGTAGGGAACCGCTGAGTCGGGTCCGTGGTTATGGGGCTGTCACGTCGCAGGCAACCCAAAAGGTCCGCCGTCCTGGTCGTTGTCGATAGACAGAAGGGTAACTTCCTCGTCGTCTCAACCTTGAGCCATAAAGCCAATCTTGCACCGCAGACAGAGAGATCCCAGGAGCGCGGACCTCCGAGTCCGCAGCACTCCGCAAGCAGTCGCGGCTCCGCACGTCCTTTCAACTCCGCAGCCTCAGCGCCCGCTCGTGCTTGCCAGCCGTTCGGTAAGCAAGTTCCTCCTCAGCGAGAGCCACCTGCTGCGGACTCGGAGGTCCGCGCGCCGGAGACGCTGTAGCCTGCGGCATTGCTTGGCGAGATGATCCCTCCAATCCAGTTCGGCTGGTGTAGGGCAGGGAGCGATCTGTCGGTATTTCAGAGAATTTACAGTGGAAGCTATTTGAGAGGGCTTGATTCCCTACGGCGGTGAAAATTATTTCCCCCTTTCAAAAGTCACCACCAAAACCACCGAAACCCTCAATACCCACTTCCAGACAGGGAGGTTTCGGTGGTTCCGATGGGCGGGTTTCTGCCTTCACGGAAAGTACCCACGAGATGGAGCTCGCTCGGGAGTTCCTGGTTGCGTTCACATACCCACCGATGCGCCGTCCTGCCGTGATTTGCACAACGCCGTCTCCGCTCCATCACCCCCGCCCGCGAAAAATATTCTCCCCCTCCAGAAAGCACCGCCAAAACCACCGAAACCCTCAATACCTCATTCCGGTGGTTCAGGCAGAGCATCTCATGAGCTTTGGCAGGGGCAGGAAGGCAGTAACGTGTGTTATGGGAGGAGAGTTATTTGGAAGGAGAACACGGACTCAGGTGAGGTGCCACGCCAGGGTTTTGGCGGCTGTGCCTCCGCGAAGCGCACCCTATGGAGTGCGGACGCGAATTGAGGAACGAACACAGCTACCGCTTTCGCGGGCCGGACGGTGGGCTGAGGACACACTGCACCCCACGAAAGCGGTGGCTCCGATGCAGGCTTGCGCCGTGCATCTGCGCGACCGCAGTCCAAATTGGGTGGCGCTGCCCGGTCGTAGATGGGTGTGGCGACAGCTCGCCCGTCCATCAGCGTACGGCCGGCTACATGGCGTACGAACGTCCTCGCAGTCGGGCGGTTTGGCGGAGAGGTTTTTGCGTGTTGAAGGGCGTTCTTTTTCGCCAAACACACCCAACCTACGGCCGGAAAGCGCGGCGGCGCTTTCCCCTACTCCACCGCATCCGCCGCTCGCTTCTGCAGCTCCACCACGGCATTGAGGATCTTCACGCGGTTCATCTCGTGGACTTCCAGCTTCGTCCCGATCTCGGGTACGAGGGTGACGGTGAGTTCGCCGCCGAGGTGTTCGCGGAATTCTTCCAGGCCTTCGAGGATGGCGGGCTCGCCGCTGCGGCCGGTGGTCATGAGATGATTCGATGACGTGGCGAAGCCGATGCGCTCGATGAGCTTCAGGATGCGCTCGCAGGTCTCGGCATCCAGGATGCCCTGCATGCGGGAATAGACGAGATCCACGGCCATGCCGATGGCGACGGCCTCGCCATGGGAGACGGCGAATTTGGAAATCTGCTCCAGCTTGTGCGCGGCCCAGTGGCCAAAGTCCAGCGGGCGGGCGGAGCCGAGTTCATAGGGATCTCCGCCGGTGGCGATGTGCTCCACATGCAGCTCGGCGCTGCGCTGGATGACCTGCTCCAGGGCCTCCTGCTTCAAGGCGGCAAGGTCATCGGCCATGGCCTCGATCTGCTCGAAGAACGCACGGTCGCGAATGAGGGAGACTTTGATGGCTTCGATGATGCCGTTGCGACGCTCGCGCGCGGGCAGGGATTCGAGGAAGAAGAAGTCATTCACCACGGCAAAGGGCACGGCGAAGTTGCCGACCCAGTTTTTCTTGCCGAAGTAGTTCACGCCGTTCTTGACCCCGACGCCGCCATCGCCCTGGCTGAGGGTGGTGGTGGGAAAGCGCACATGGCGGATGCCGCGATGCGCGGTGGAGGCCGCAAAGCACACCAGATCCAGCGCCGCACCGCCACCGATGACGAACACGTAGCTGTGCCGGTCCAGCGCGGCCTCATTGATGGCGTCCCAGCAGCATTCGACGAGGCGGAAGTCATTTTTACAGGCTTCGCCGCCAGGAATGACGATGGGATCGTCCACCATGGTGAACGTGTCCGCATGCACCTGGCCGTAGGCCATGATGTCGTCAATCAGATCGCGATTGGCCGTGGCGACCGCTTCATCCACAAACACGAGCACCCGTGGGAGCTTGTGCGGCTGCCCGAGGCGGAGCAGGTCACGAATGGTGTGGTTCCTGGGCGCGAAGACTTCTCTCGTGAACAAGATGCGATGGGTGTGCTCAAGCCTGATTATTTTTTCTAACATTAACGGGGGGCGGTTCTTTGGCTCCGACCGGGGTTGAGGTCAAAGGGAAAGGGCAAACGTCTGACGAACGTGTTTTCTAACCGGCAGTTCTGAATTCGCAGTTGATGCAGCATTTTTGCCACCCCTCGTGTCCAGCGGACCTCCACTCGCCCCCGCGTCTGGCAGCAACTGGAAATAGCCTGCTGGGGTGATTGTGAAGAGAACACTGCGGATTCAATTTCCCTACTGGCTATGACAACCTCGCCTTTCAACCAGGCACCCAGCCCCATGGCTTCCATGGATGGCTGATGCCCTGAGCGCATGGCCCCCACCGCAGTGACCTTTCCGCCACCACTTCGCTTCTTGATTCCTGCCCTGCTGCTGGTGCTGGGAATGGTGGCTGCGTGGCTGGATTATGAGCTGGACCTGGCCAATGACCTGGAACGTATTTTCAACGACGTGACCACCCAGGCGGAAGCAACCGGTGCACGGCTCACCACGCTGACCCGGCAGCACCTGGCCCATGGAGAAATCAAGGCGCTGAATGACAGCCTCTCCGACTGGAAGCATGAACCCTGGCTGCGCATGGCCGCCGTGGTGGATGACCAGGGCGGGGTGCTGGCCAGTTCGTCCTCCCAGTGGGTCGGACGCTCAGCTGAAGCAACCCCTGCGGCCACGGCCTGGAAGCGCGCCAGACAGAATGCAGGCAAAGTCATGGAATCCGCAACTTTGGCGGATGGCGACTTCATCGTACTGGCGGCTTTTCCGATTGAACTTGCCGGACAGCCCCGGCAATGGCTCCTGCTGGTCTATGACCGCGCCCATGCCGTCGCCAGTGCGCATCAGGATGCGCGCCAGCGCATCGCCTGGACGGCTTCCGTGATCGCCTTCATGTGCCTCTTTCTGTGGGCCACCCTGCACTTTGGCATAGCGGCCCGGCTTGAGCGGCTGGCGCGCTCGGTCCGTGCGTTTGGCGAGGGCCGGACGATCAGCATCGAAGCGGTGAACGGGGGCGACGAAGTGCACGAACTTTCCCAGGCATTCAGGAAAATGACCCGCCGTCTGGCAGACCGTGAACGCGAACGCACTGAACTGGAGCGCGCAGTGATCGACTCGGCTGAAAATGAGCGCCGCCGCATTGGGCACGAACTGCACGACGGCATCGGGCAGCAGCTCACCGCCGTGCTGATGTCCATCAACGGACTGCACGATGAATTGCAGGCCAAAGCCCCCGCCTATGCAGAGCACGCAGAACATGCCAGCCAAAGCCTGCGCGAGGCCCTGGCTGAAGTACGCGCATTGTCCCATGGGCTGGCCCCGGTTCCGTTGTGGGAACAGGGGCTTGAGCATGCCCTGCAGGCGCTGGCAGACCTCACCACGCGCAGCTCCGGTGTGCGGTGCGTGTTTGAATGCCCGGAACATATCGCTGAGACCAGCGAATCGACCGCGTGCAATCTCTACCGCATCGCCCAGGAGGCGGTGAACAACGCCCTGAAGCATGCTGATGCGGGAGAGATCCGCATCGGACTTGAACATCGTGATGGCAGGCTAGTTCTGGAGATCGACGATGATGGTTGCGGCCTGCCAGATGAGCAGGCAGAGAGTGGTGGCATCGGGTTTCGCGTCATGCAACATCGTGCTGAAGTGATGGGCGGCAGGATGGAGCACGGCGCTCCCCCCGCTGGCGGCACCCGCATCGCCGTGCAAATTCCTATCTCGTCATGAACACAGCAACTGCCAACACCCAAACCTGCCGCATCCTGCTGGTGGATGATCATCCGGCCGTGATCAACGGTTATCGGTTCATCCTGCAGGCCTATCCTCATTTTGAAATCTGTGGCACGGCGACGCATGAAGCTGAGGCGCTGGCCTTGGTGACGCAGGAGAAGCCCGACCTGCTCATCACCGATCTCAACATGCCGGGACGTGGGGGGATTGAGCTCATCAAAGACCTCTCAACCCTGCACCCCGGACTGAAAATCATCGTGAGTTCCATGCATGATGAAATGCTGTGTGCCGCGCGCGCGCTGCGTGCAGGAGCCAGCGGCTACGTGGGCAAGGACAGTCCCGGCCATGCGCTGCTGGATGCCATCCACAAGGTTCTCGACGGCGGCGTGTATGTGAGCGAGCGGCTGGCCAACCACCTAGCGGCCTCCTTTGCATCGCCCCGGCCACGTGGATCGACCGAGTCACCGTTGATCAAACTGAGCGACCGGGAGTTTCAAGTCTTTGAGCTGTTTGGCCATGGCAAGACCGCCAAGGAGATCGCAGCGCAGTTGCATTTGAGTCCGAAGACCGTTTCCGTCCACCGTGACCATATCAAAGAAAAAATGGGGTTTGTCACCAGTGCCGAGATGATCCGTCAGGCGGTGCGCTGGGTGGAGACCCAGCGGGATGTGCCCCGGTGACAAGCCACCGGGAAGTGCTAGGCGCAGCGCTTAAAGGCAAACGGCAGCAGTGATGATACCGGAAATGCAAAATGCTCTCATGGTTTGAGCTTCATCAACCCAACCGGCATTCAGCAACCATGAAATCGTCGTACTTCCACGCCCAAAGCCGGGCGACAGGCACTAACATCGCTCACTCGAGCTTTTCGGATGTCCATCAGCACCTTGATGATCATTCGCATCTCTTCGATGAAATGATCCGAAGTTCGCAACTTGCTGCGGTACAAAAAGTGCCGCTCCACCAGCAGCCTAAAGCGAAGGTTTTGTTCCAATTCTTTGATGGCTGCCCCACGTCCGCCTCGTGAGTTTCCGCCGTTCAATGAAAGGCATCCGTTTGCAATGAGAATCCCCAACCGCATCGTCATCGTGGCTGACCATCCAGCCACTACCGCAGATTTTTGCACCGTGCTGGCTGCGCAGCCGGATCTTGCCCTTGCAGCCGTCGTGACCTGTGCCTCATGCTCCTTTGCCGCCGTGTCTGAGCAGCGGCCCCATCTTGTCATTCTCAGCCTGAGCCTGCCGGGCCACCGGATCCTGGAACTGGTGAAAGACCTCGCCGTGCTGCACGCAGGACTGAGATTTCTCATCGTCACCTGTCACGGCCAAAAGCTCGATGCCGAACTAATCCTGCGCGCCGGCGCCCACGGCTGCGTGATGAGCGGCAGCGGTGCCGCCGCATGGCTCGCCGCTGCGCGCCAGATCCTGGCTGGCGGGCACTTTGTCAGTTCGCTGCCCTCCGCCCGTCCAGCCGGAACCGACTGTGTGCATCAAGCGGCGCCGGCTCTTGCGGGGTAAACGCAGCGTCAGCGTTAACTTGATAAAAAGGGTTGCAGAAGCAGGCGGCAGTTCGTTGTATCGCGCGCTGCATGAAGAAAGAAGTTTTAAACCACCTCTACAAACTGGTCGCGCCTCATCGCGGCAGGTTCCTGGTGGTGGCGTTCATCACACTGTTGAGCACGGGCGCCGGGCTGGTGGAGCCGCTGATCTATCGCGAGGCGATCAATGACATCGCCGGACTCTTCGTCAAACACGCCAACGACAAGGCCAAAGTGGCGGCGGGCGAGGAGCTGGAAACCAGCGACGGCCCGCTGGAGGATTTCCTGCACAAAAAAATCCTGGCCGCGCACGCCAGCGCCAACACCAAACCCCTGCCGCCGGCCACCAAAAAGACGCACGAAAAAAAACCGCATACTCAGGCGCATGTGGCCGAGCGAACGCCGGGCGAGGCCATCCACACCCTGCTCTACGCGGTGCTGCTGATGCTGGGCATCAACGTGGTCAGCTACATCCTGTGGCTGTACGCCGAAAACAAAAAGGCGAAGCTCGACTGCGACATCGAGCAGGAGTTCATCCAGGGAGCCTTCGCCCATGTGCTGCGGCTGCCACTGGCCTTTTTTGGCAAGCGCGCACCTGCCGCCATCGCCAAGCAGATTGATCAAAGCGAGGAGGTCAGCGCCATTGTCGGAGCGTTTTCGCAGCAGATCCTGCCGGAGATCATCAGTCTCTTTGGCATCATGGCCATCATGTTCTATCAGAACACCACGCTGGCCCTCATTTCAGTGTCCTTGATTCCCATCTACCTGATCATTGCCTGGCGCTCCTCCCAAAAACTTGAGACGGGACTCAACACCTACTATGAGCGCTGGGAAGATGTGAGCGCCCGCATTTCCACGGCGCTCGAAGGCATCAAAACCGTCAAGCTCAGCGGCGCGGAGGGGCGCGAGGTCGCGGAATACCGCCGCATCTCCACCAGCGCGTATGACAACTACGTGGAGCGCAGCAAGCTCTCCAACAAGTTCGCCTTCTGGGAGGGGGTGCTCTGCCACCTGGCCACGGCCATGGTTCTAGGTTGCGGCGGCTACCTGGCGCTCATCCACAAGCTCACCCCTGGTGATGTGGTCATGTTTGTCGCTTATTTGGACCGCTTGTATTCCCCGATTGATGAGCTGTGCAGCCTGTGGGTCAACACCCAGCAGCACATCGCCTCGATCACACGCGCCTTCCGGCTGCTGGAGAACAAGACCGGCGAGAAGGTCGGCCAACCGCTAAGGATTGAAAATGGCAGGGTGGAGTTCAAGGACGTGAGCTTTGCCTACGTCGAGGATCATCAGGTGCTGCAGTCCATCTCGATGACTTTCGAGCCCGGGAAAATCACCGCCATTGTGGGCGGCAGCGGCGCCGGCAAAACCACGGCGGTGGATTTGCTGCTCAAAATGTATGAGCCGCAGCAGGGGGAAATCTTCATCGACGGCCAGGAACTCAGCAAGCTGGATTCCTCCAGCGTGCGCGGCCACATCGGCATGGTGGCGGCGGACGGGGCCATTTTCCGTGGCACACTTTCCTACAACCTGCGCTACAAGCAGCCCAACGCGACCGATGCAGAGGTCATGAAGGTCGTGGAGCAGGCGGGCTTGAAAAACCTGGTGGAGCGCCTGCCGAATGGATTGCAGACGCAGATCGGTCAGAACGGCATGGGGTTGAGTGTCGGCGAACGCCAGCGGGTGCAGATCGCCCGCGTGCTGCTGAGCCGCCCCAAAATTCTGGTACTGGATGAAGCCACCGCCAATCTCGACTACAACACCGAAGCGGAGGTCAAGCATGCCATTCACCACCTGCGTGGCAGCAGCACCATCATCATCATCGCGCATCGTTTCAGCATGGTGCGTGATGCCGATCACGTGTACGTGCTTGGGGGTGGCGGCATCCTGGAGCAAGGCACGCCCGAAGCATTGATCGAGGCCGGCGGCTGGTTTGCCGCCTTTGCCCATGCCGTCGAAGAGGAGGAGGAAACCGAAGAGGAATATGAAGAGGAGGAAGCGGTTGAATCTGAAGAAGATGAAGCGGATGATTAAGAGAGGTTCAACGCCATGCCAGAACGCCCTGTTTCCCTGACGAAAAACGCCTGGCCGTACATTGCCACGCTCAGCAGCGCCTCGGTCATGCTGCTCGCCTTCTTCATTCCCTCCATCCAGGATCAATGGGACCGCTACCACTCACGCAAGGTGATCGGGCAGTATGTAGCGCTGGGAGATGAGTTCATGGAGGAGGAGCGCTTCGACATGGCCGAGAAGGCCTACGCGAAAGCGTTTGAACTCACCCTGCAAACCCGCCTGGAAATTGAGATGAAGCAGCTCAAAGCCCGCGTGCACCGCATGAGCATGCTCGTTGAATGGGGGGCCAAGCCGCCGGAAGACCTGGAGGACGTGGATTTTCAGCTCCTGCTGCACCTGCAAAAAGGCCCGGAACAAGCCAAAGAGCGCAGCTACACGCTGAACAGCTATGCCTCCTTCCTCGCCGGCTCCAGCAAGCTCAAGGAGGCGGAAGCGGCGCTGCAGGAAGCCCTGCGTCTTGTCCCTGACAGCGCCATGCTGCATCTCAACCTCGGCAATCTGCAGGATCAGGCAGGAAGCAAAGACGCGGCGCTGAAGTCCTACCTCAAAGCACTCGAGCTTGATCCCAAGAGTCTGAACACCCACTACAACCTGGGTCTGCTCTATGTCGAGCTCCGCAAACTGCCAGAAGCCAGACGGGCTTTCGAGGCGGCACTCAAACTGGCACCCGATGACATCGAGACGCAGAAACAGCTCAAGCAGGTCCTCCGTAACATGGGTGAAAATCCGCCCTGAACGGTGCTACGTCGCCGCCACCCAGCGCTGCCAAAACCGCAGCAGTGGCGTCAGAGCGACAAAACCGAGTGCCAGTGGCACCGAGACCGAGGCAACGGCAAGGGCATCCACCACGGCGATGCCTGCGAGCAACCAGCCCACCGCATTGCCGATGGCGGGGCCGCCTTTGCGCAGGCTGTGTGTGGCATAAGCCACCAGCATGGCAAACACCCCCAGCACCACAATCTGCAACGGGCTGCCACCGGCAGACGAGAACCGCATGGCACAAAACACGGCCGGTGTGTAAAGCAGGGCAAAGGCCAGCATGGTGGTCGGCACGGGCAAGACCCCATTCTTAGACTCCAACCGAGCCGCCACAGAGATGCCTACGATGTAACAGCCCAGCGCCACGGCATAAGGCAGCACCAACATGGGACCGGCAGCTTGAAACGGCACGACGGCAGAAGCCGCCATCAGATACAGCAGCAGCCGGCAGGCCCCCATGATGATGACCGAGCCTGCCCACTTTTTGTGAAAGAGATCGTACAGAACAATGCCCGCCACCAGAAAGGCCGTGATCTTCGGATTGGCCCCTGAGAATGCAGCGATGGTGGCTCCCGTCAGCAGCATGACGACGCTGACAGCCCATGCCGCGCGCAGGCTTATTTGACCACTGGGAATGGGCCGCTCCTGGCGATACTTGAGATCGAATTTAACATCCATCGCGTCATTCAAGATCATGCCCCCGGTGTAGAGCAATGAACCGGCGAGGAGGAGCCAGGCGAGACGCACATCGGCAAGCGCGCCTCCGGCAAGGAGCCAGGCTGCGGTGACATTGGTCCACACAGTGGGCAGGTTGGAAATACGAGCGAGATGAAGCCAGGGGCGCATGCTCACAGTGTTGAAACCAGCCGCAGCAATGTCGAACGGTTATTTCAACAGGCTGTGCACAAACGGCAGCATGGAGGAATAGAGCGTACTGCCGTGGAATCGGGACAGCAGTTCACTGACGAGCTCGGCGTCACTGTCCACATCGGCAGGGAGCAGGTCCTCCCGACTGTTCTCCCCACAGGTCGCGCTGACCCGTACAAAGCAGGAGTCGCAGTCACGCCGCACCTCACCACGCACACCGGGGCCTTCCAGCACGAGACCCTGCAAAGCGGGGCCGGTGTCCTTTTCGATCAGTTCGACGCTCAGGGCAGCCTTGAGCCGTTGATTGATCCACACCGCAAGCAGCAGCGCAGTCGTGCGCTGGCCTTTGAGATGGGTGATGCGAATGGTCTGCAGTTTGGTTAGGTTGTGACAAGCGGTAGCGTCCTGAAAGCAGGTGGCCAGAGCGGTGCGCATGAAGTGCGAGCGCGTCCACGCAAGATCACGCACATCAAAGCCGCCGGTCTCGGCGTTCATCGCTGCCAGCAGTGCATCAAACTCACGGGCCGGATCGCTCCACCGGGCACTGTCGATGAACAACGTGTCGATGCGGCTGTAGAGGCGTTCTTCAAAGTTATTAGACAGGTCGGCCTGCCACCAGACGACGAGCGGCAGATCGGAGTCGAGATGCGCGAAGACGATGTTTTGCACCTGCGCGGCATCCCCGCCTTCGAGGACGAAGCTGATCTGTTCACTGCATACGACCTGTTTTCCCTGATAGGGACGGCACAGAGCCTGAATCCAGGCCCGCGCACGCGGTGGCTGGGCTTCGGGCAGCGCGAGAATGAGCAAAGCCCGGCAGGCATGTTGTGCGGCCACATGGTCAAGCAGTGCGTTGTCTGCCATCAACTGGCAGACGTCCTCGGTGTAGATCGCCAGATTGATGAGTGAGGCCCGTGTCTTCGCTTCATCACTTTCCCACAGCTGCTTCAAGGCACGATCAATGCGCCCAATGGGAGTTTCGAGACCAAGGCGATCAAGGTCGGAGTCGTTAAGTGTCGCTGGAGGCATGATAATGGAAAATCAGGATTTTTTGAGAGCTCGTTTGATCCAGCGCGGATCACGTCGGCAATCTAAGATACGCAGGACTGCGGCATCGCCGTTGGGTTCCATACGATAATAAATGGCGTATGGAAAAGTGCCGCAAATGTGCCGATGCCGACCATGCACCAGAGGGTGAATGCTGGCGATGCTTTCGAGGGTTTCGAGTTCCTGTAGCATGGACTTCTCAAAGGAATCACCCAGTCCGTCCTCGCCTTGGTCTTCATAAAACCGCCTCCCTTCAATCAAATCGCCAAGGGCGCTTTCGGAAAGAATTACGCGCATTGTTTCAGGCCAGCCAAACGGCGTTTGACCTCCTCCAGAGAGACAAACTGCTCTTCACCAGCAGCCAGCCGCCGTTCCGTTTCCTCCAGCAGTTCCAGATGCCACGAAGGCGGCGGCTTGTCGTCCGTGACGGGAAACAGATCGTTCTCCAAGTCCATGAGAGCGCGTAGCTTTTCACCACGGCTCATTTGATCGAGAGGAAGCAGGGTGGTCATGGGTCAAGTGTGGGTCAAAGATTCCGAAATACAAGACATCAAAGTAGGCGCCATTCACGACCGTCCGCACGCAGCAGGTCATCCGCTTCCTTCGGTCCCCAACTACCAGCGGGGTATTCGTACATGGTTGGTGGCGTATCCGACTTGTGCCAGGCGTTTTCAATTTGATCAACGAACCTCCAGGCGTTCTCAACCTCATCACGACGGGCAAACAACGTGGCGTCACCCGCCATGGCGTCGAGCAGCAGACGCTCATAGGCCTCAGGGCTGGCTTTACCGAAACTTGAGGAGTAGCGGAAGTCCATTTTCACCTGCTGCATGCTCATCGCCTGCCCCGGCTGCTTGCACAGGATGCGCAACGCGATGCCTTCATCCGGCTGAATGCGGATGACGAGGGTGTTCTCGCTGTTTTTAAGCATCGACGAGGTGGCAAACGGGACCTGCGGCGGCTTCTTGAAATGCACGCTGATCTCAGTGGCTTTTTTCGGCAGTTGCTTGCCCACGCGGATGTAAAACGGCACGCCCTGCCAGCGCCAGGTGTCGATCATGAGACGCAGCGCCACATAGGGCTCGGTCGTGGATTCAGGATTTACGCGGTCTTCCTGCCGATAACCGACGCGTGGCACACCATCGACACTGCCCGCAGTGTATTGCGCACGAATCACATTTTTGCCGACGGCCTCGGGCCCCACCAGCGGACGCAGCGCGCGGATCACTTTCACTTTTTCATCGCGCACACTGTCGGCGCTGAGATCGGTCGGAGGCTCCATGGCGACGAGAGAGACCAACTGCAAAAGATGGTTCTGCACCATGTCACGCAGCGCACCAGCGGTGTCGTAGTAGCCACCACGGCCGCCTTCCATGCCGAGATTTTCCGCGCAGGTGATCTGCACGTGGTCGATGTACCGGCTGTTCCAGTTGGGTTCGAAGATGGAATTGGCAAAGCGCAGCACCATGATGTTCTGCGCGGTTTCTTTGCCGAGGTAATGGTCGATGCGATAGGTGTCTTTTTCCGCAAAGGTGGCGGCGACCACGGAATTCAGGCCCTGCGCGGTGGCGAGGTCTTTGCCAAAGGGTTTCTCACAGACCACGCGCGCCCATTTGCCTTTCGTGCCTACATTCAGCCCGGCGGCACGGATCATTTCCAGAATGGGTTTGAAGGCCTCTGGGGCGGCGGCGAGATAGAAGAGACGGTTCGCTGGCGCACCGCGCTCGGCATCAAACTGGTCCAACAGGCGGCCCAGAGATTTATAGCCTTCGAGGTCTTCAAACTCACTGCGGTGATAGTGAATGCACTGGGAGAAGCTCTTCCACAGTTCGTCATTATGCCCCTGACGGCTGTTTTGGCGGTTGCCCGTTTCCAACTCCGCCCGGAAGCCCTCGTCCGTCTTCTCGCGTCGGGCAAAACCCACCACCTTGAACTGCGGCGGCAGATCACCTTCTGCGGCGATGTTGTAGATGGCGGGAATGAGCTTGCGATGGGTGAGATCGCCGGTGGCACCAAAGATGACCACGGAGCAGGGTTCCGCACGGTGGCGGGAGAGCAGTGTCTCTTGAAAGGGATTTTCCAATTCGGGCATGGCTTTAAAGCAGGGACTACGCCACAAACGCGGCGCTGGACTGCCAGACTAGCCCGCACCCCCGCGATGGCAACCAACGATGCCGCCACCCAGAGCCCGAATTCATGAAATGACTTCATGAACAGCATGAATCCGCCAAGGGGCATCTTGACCCGCACCCCGCGCAAAACAGGCGGCTCTTTCGCCCATTTTCTCTATGCCCGCTGAGTTTCAATGGTTTGACAGAGCGACTCATCCGTTGAGAGTCAACGGGCAATGAGCAAACCGGCACCTGAGCCAGACATTCCGATTCCGGAAGACGTGAAAAAAGACAAGGGCTTGTGGGAAAAAACCCGCAAAAGCCTGATCGAGCGTCTGAACAACTGGGAGGATCAGAAGACCTGGAACGAATTTTACCAGACCTACTGGCGCCTTATTTTCAGCGTCGGCACGAAAGCAGGCCTCACCCGCGAAGAAGCCTTCGATGTGGTGCAGGAAACGATCATCGCCATCGCCCGGCAGGTGCAGAAAGGCCAGTACGACCCGCGGGCCGGCTCCTTCAAGGCCTGGCTGCTGCAGATGACACGCTGGCGCATTTTGGATGTTTTCCGCGCCCGCAAGCGCCAGCCTTCCCTGGCTGACCAGGGCAATGCGGACACCGAGGACACCAGCGGCCAGGTCATCGACCGCCTCTCCCAGGACAAGGACAACCTGCTGGAAAACATCTGGGACCGCGAGTGGCGCGACAACATCACCGCCGCCGCACTGGAGCGCGTCAAAGCCAAGGTTTCCCCACGGCAGTTTCAAATTTTCGATTGTTACGTCATGAAGGGCTGGGGGGTGAAGAAGACCTCCGAAGCCCTCGGAATCAATGCCGCACAGGTCTATCTGGCCAAGCACCGGGTCGGGGCGCTGGTGAAGAAAGAAGTTCAGGGGCTTGAGAATACGATGCTTTAGTGGGAGACTTCCGGGCGCTGGTGCTGGCTTGAACAAGGCCAGGCCCTGCCGCCACCCTCCTTCCACGCCAGCTTCATGAGCGATTCAGCCGCACCGCCCGCCGATCCTACGCCTCCGCCCGAGAGCGCGGATGAAGCAGCCGATGTGCCTGTCCTGGATGAGGCGGCACTTGAGGCAGATTCCTTTGAGATGGATCTGCCAGCCCCTCCCATCGCAGTCCCCACAGCCCGTGACAAGGTCAAGAGCCGCGACAAAAACGGCCCGCCTTCCCACCGCGATGACATCCTCATTCCCGATTACACGTTGCTAAAACGCATTGGCTCCGGGGCCTATGGCGAAGTCTGGCTGGCTCAGAGTGTGACGGGTGCGCTGCGTGCTGTGAAGATCGTCTGGCGTGAGGATTTCGAACTCACCCGCACTTTTCACCGTGAGTTCCAGGGCATCCAGCAGTTCGAGCCGATCTCACGCGGACATCCCTGCCTCGTGCACATCCTGCATGTCGGCTGGAATGAAACACGCGGCTTCTACTACTGCGTGATGGAGCTGGCGGACGACGCTGAAGACGGCGCGCACATCAGTGACGTGAAGACCTACGTGCCGCGTACGCTCACCACTGACATGCGGCGTCATGGGCGGCTGGACCCTTTCTTCTGCCGTGACGCGGGCGTGTATATGGCCGATGCGCTGCACTACATGCACAACCACGGCCTCACGCACCGTGACATCAAGCCCTCCAACATCATCTTCGTGGGTGGTGTGTGCAAACTGGCGGACATCGGCCTCGTCGCTGCCTTTGGAGAGCGCACCTTTGTGGGCACCGAAGGCTTTGTGCCCCCGGAAGGCCCCGGCACCCCGCAGGCGGACATCTACAGCCTTGGCAAAGTGCTGTACGAAATGAGCAGCGGCAAAGACCGCATGGAATTCCCGGAAGTGCCGGACAATCTCTCCGACGAAGAGTGGCCGTTCTGGATCGACCTCAACCGCGTGATCTGCCAGGCCTGCGAAGCCGACCTGGGCAGGCGCTTTGCCAATGCTTCGGATTTTGCCGAAGCCCTGCAGCACGTCGGTGACATCAGGCCGGAAAGCTTCGTCCGCCGCTTCAGCCGCGCGGCCATCATCACCACACTCGCCTCCTTCCTGGTGGCAAGCGGCCTGGTGATGGCGAAGCACCAGCGTGAATGGAGTTATGAAATACCGGTGCCGGTGAAACCACTGCCAGTGCTGCCCGCACGCCCGCAAACGCCTGCACCTGGCAAACCCTGGGAGAACCGGCTGAGGCAATGGTTTACCTACAAGCAGGATCGCCACGTGGCGGATCTGCCGCTGGACGGAAATGTGTTCCGCAGTTTTCTGGAAGCCACCAACCGCGCCGCTGAATATGAAGTGATACCGATCACGCTGCCGGACAAAAAACCATTCTTTCCAGCGGTGATTCCTGCAGCGGAAGCAGATGCGTTTTGCGCGTGGATGACCGCCACAGATCGTCAGACCGGCCGGCTCGATCCTGCGCATGAGTACGCCTGGCGCAGCGCCAATCTGCAGCAGACACCCGGCACCTCGAAACCCAAGCCCGGTCACAGTGCGATCCGCTGTGAAATCGTGAGCGTGAAATTCGGCAGCCTGAACATCGCCAGTACACCTGCGGGCGCGGATGTCTTTGACGGCGAGCGACTCATCGGCCGCACCCCGCTCGCCCTGCCGAAGGTACGGGCAGATAGCTTCAGCTACGAAATCGACCTGCCCGGCTACAAGCCTGAAGTGGCCAGCGGCAAGCTCAAGGAAGGGCAGAGCATCAGTTTCAATCTGCGTCTGAAGGCGACCGGCTCGGTGGTGTTTGGCAAACCGTGGCAAAACAGCCTCGGCATCAAGTTCGTGCCGCTTGGCAAGGCCATGCTGGCCAGCACGGAGACACGCCGCAAAGACTTCGCCGAGTTTGCCAAGGCCACCAATCAACCACCATTGGACGGTCGCGTGCTGGACGTCGAGCCCGAATTGCCCGTCAGCATGGTCAACCGTTCCGAAGCCGAGCAGTTCTGCCGCTGGCTGACGGACCGGGAACGCGCGCAGGGCTTGCTCGAACCGGACCAGGAATACCGCCTGCCCAGCGACGATGAATGGAGCATGGCCGCTTATCTCTCGCGTGAACTCGGTGACACGCCCGCGGAACGCAGCCTGCGCATCGAAGGCATCTACCCTTGGGGCTTCATCTGGCCGCCACCCGCCAAATCCGGCAACTTCCTCGACAAAAGTGCCGATCCAACCGCCAAGCTCGCCGTACCCAAGTATGACGACGGCTTTGCGGGACCCGCTCCGGTGGGCTCCTTCCGTGCCGACGGCCGTGGTTTGCACGATCTCTCTGGCAATCTCTGGGAATGGGTTTCCGACTCCTGGAACAACATGCCCGACCAGGGCGTCCTGCGCGGTGGGGCCTACACCACGTCCGAGCGCCAGGAATTGCTCGCCTCGTTCCGCCGCCATGCCACCGCCGCCGAGCGCTACCCCGACGCTGGCTTCCGCCTGCTGCTCTGGAACATCGGCCAGATGGCGCGTGAAGACGACGATTGAAGCCGCAACTTTGCGGGAATAAGCAATCTTCGCCGTATCTCTCACGTATCAGCAAACCCAACGCCATGAAACTTCGTCTCGCCCTCCTTTCCGCCCTTGCCGCCCTCTTCTGCATCGCCCAAGCCGAGGACAAATCTAAAACCGACTCCAAAACCATGCCCAAACCCGAAATCGTAAAGTCAGAGGATGACTGGAAAAAACTGCTCACCACCGAACAGTATGAAGTGACGCGCATGCGCGGCACCGAACGTCCCAATGGTGCGGCCTATGAAGAGTTCGAGAAGCAGGGTGAGGGCACCTACTACTGCGTGTGCTGCGGCGCAGAACTCTTCACCTCGAAGGAAAAATTCCATTCCGGCTGCGGCTGGCCTTCGTTCTATGACTCCTCCAAAGCCAAAGGTGTCCTTGAAAAAACCGACAACAGCCACGGCATGAAACGCATCGAAACCGTCTGCAAGCGCTGTGACGCCCACCTTGGCCACGTCTTCGAAGGTGAAGGCTTTAAAACCCCCACTGATCGCCGCTTCTGCATCAATGGAGTCGCCCTGAAATTCGTGCCCAAAGGCGGCCAGGCCCCCAAGCTCCTCGAGATCGGCTCCGCCGCAGTGCAGCAGAAGAAAGATGAAGTCGCCAAAGAAGGCGGCGTGGAGGTGAAGAAGTAAGATAGACACTCTTGTCTGTCTATCAGCGCACCACCAGCACCGATGACAGCCAAATACCTCCCCGCTCCTCAGACCGAGTCTGTCGAGCGTGGAGTGCATCTCTGTAGTAGCCTCTCATCCGACGTTAAGGCGGACTGAAAGCAGCAGAGCTTGCGAAAGCGCTGACCAACAGGCAGGAGTGCCTATCGTACTTCCTGCTACAGGCACCTCCGCCTGCACCCGGTCACATCTTCCCTGTCTTCGCAAAGTCGATGATCTTGCGGTCATCGTCCCCTGCGGCCCAGGTCACACGGAGAAAATCGGCGGGGTGCAGCTTGTGCTGCTCAAAGAAGGCGCGGTCACCGCCGCATCCAAACATCGTGTCCGGGTCCATCTCGCCATGGAGTTTGGCCCGTGCCTTCACGATCAAACGCGGCAGCCAGGGGATGCCGTCCACGGTCGCCGGCTTGGGCGGCAGTGCACTCGGCGGCACGATCTTGCCGGTGCGCTGCCCATGCTGCACCGCCCGGAAGTAATCCCGCCGCACCGCCGCCACCAGCAGGCTTGTCTCCAGTGAAGGACCCTCGGCACCATAGCGGCAGTGATCATCGACGAAGTCGAAAAACTCCTGGGTCGTGTAGCCAATGCTGTCGAGAAAGGCCTTGTCTGCCGCCGTGAACCAGTTGGCCGCACGGGTGTCTCCACCCCGGTGCAGTTTGGCGCAGCGTTCAAAGAGTTCGCGGAAAGTCGTGTCCCAGGTTTGATCATTCATAATAACAACCTACGCTTAACGATGGTGCTTTGAACGTCAAATATTGGCGCGCAACCATTCCATGCCTCCCGTGGTTTACTTTGCGAATGACCCTCGCTAGCATGGCAGGCACACTGCCTGCCAACCTCATGCCCGAACCGGAACGGAACGCTCCCACCCATTCACCGCAGGCAGCCGCCGACGGTGTGGCGGAGTCTGCCGATGAGGAAAGCGTGCGCCTCATGCTTCGCGTCAAAGAAGGAGATGTAAAAGCCTTCGAGCGTCTCGTGGAAATGCATCAAAGCGCCATCATCGGCACCTGCGCGCGCATGTTGAACAACATCGATGACGCCCACGACATCGCGCAGCAGGTCTTCATCCGCGTCTGGCGCAGCGCCCCGCGCTACGAGGCCACCGCCAAGTTCACCACCTGGCTCTTCACCATCACCCGCAACCTCGTCTTCAACGAAACCCGCCGCCGCTCCCGCCGCAAGGAAGTCAGCATGGAGCAGGAAAACGAAGACGAGCCGCCGAAATACTTTACGGATCACAGCACGCCCGGAGCCGACCACCTCACCCAGCAGACCGAGCTTGAGCAGGCGCTCGACAAAGCCATCGCCGCGCTCCCTGAGAAGCAGCGCATCGCCGTCATCATGCGCCGTCATCAGGACCTGCCATACGAGGACATCTGCGCCGTCTTGAAAATGTCCCTCCCAGCCGTGAAGAGCCTTCTCTTCCGCGCCCGCACCGAATTGAGAAAGCACCTCGCCGCGCATTTGGGGGAAGATGTGGAGTGAAAGCTCTCGGCTTCCGAAAAGTACGATAGGCACTCCTGCCTGTCGATCAGCGGCACCGCTAGCCCACTTGCTCACGATCATACCCAATGGGTGGACAGCAATGCGTGTCCGTATAAGCATAGCGCTGGCAGAATCGTGAGTTCGGCGCAAGGGAGCGTCACATGGCACGTTGCCGCTACAGCTTGCGTGAGCGCTGATCGACGGACAGGAGTGTCCATCGTACTTATGATGAGCGCCCTCCAAACGGATGGTCGCCCCATCTTTTTTTGATGGTTGAAGTTTCCTTCAGCTTACGGCGTACTCTTCGCCCTCGCATGAAACCCATCCTGCTCGCCCTTCTCGCACCCACGCTGCTGCTCGCCGCGCCCAAGCCGCTGTTCAATTCCAAGCTCATCACCAGCGCCACGCCGAACCACAGCGTGGACATCGATGTATCGCTGGAGGGCGCGAAAGAGCTCTTCCTCGTCGTCACCGACGGCGGCAATGGCCAGGCAGCCGATTGGGCGGACTGGGCTGAGCCCCGCCTCATCCTGGCCGACGGCAGCGAGAAAAAACTCACCGAGATCGAATGGAAGTCCGCAGAGACGGGTTGGAACAACGTGCGTGTGAACAGCAACGCGGGTGGCACCGAGCTGCGCAGCGCCGGCAAGGCCATCGAGTACGGCATCGGCACGCATGCGAACAGCATCATCGCCTTCAATCTCCCCGCTGGCACCAAGCGCTTCAAAGCACGCGGAGCCTTGGATGAAAGTGGTGCCAAGCAGGGCAGCGCCAGCGTCGAGTTCCGCGTTTACACCCAAAACCCCGGCCCGATCACCGCCAGCGATACCAACTCCCACGATCCCGCCGATGCGGTGGACTCACTCGACGTGCATCCCGAGCTCAAGGTGCAGCTCTTCGCCAGTGAGCCGATGATGGCGAGTCCTTCCAGCATCGACATCGACCACCGTGGCCGAGTGTGGGTGTGCGAGGTGGTGAACTATCGGAAGCACCTCGGCGAACGCGCCGAGGGCGACCGCATCCTCATCCTCGAAGACACCGACGGCGATGCCAAGGCGGACAAATCCACTGTCTTCCACCAGGGCCACGATGTGGACAGCGCCCACGGCATCTGCGTGCTCGGCAACAAAGCCCTCATCTCCTGCGGCGACGATGTCTTCTGGCTCATTGACGACAACAACGACGGCAAGGCCGACCGCAAGGAACTCATGTTCACCCACATCGGCGGCGCGCAGCATGACCACGGCATCCACGCCTTCCACTTCGGACCCGATGGCCGCCTCTATTTCAACTTCGGCAACGCGGGCAAGCAGCTCTGCGACAAAGACGGCAAGCTCATCACCGACATCCACGGCGTCAAATGCACCAACCAAAACAACCGCCCCTATCAGCAGGGCATGGTCTTCCGCTGCGAACTCGATGGCAGCAATGTCGAAGTGCTCGCCTGGAACTTCCGCAACAACTGGGAAGTCGCCGTGGACAGCTTTGGCACGATGTGGCAGTCCGACAATGACGACGACGGCAACCAAGGCGTGCGCATCAACTACGTCATGGAATTCGGCAACTATGGCTACTCCGACGAAATGACCGGTGCCGGATGGCAGACCCCGCGCCTCGGCTGGGAGAGCGAAATCCCCCTGCGCCACTGGCACCTGAACGATCCCGGCGTCATCCCCAACCTGCTGCAAACCGGCGCAGGCAGCCCCACCGGGATGCAGGTCTATGAAGGCGACCTCCTCCCCAGCATCTTCCACGGCCAGCCCCTCCATTGCGACGCTGGCCCCAACGTCGTCCGTAGCTACATCACCCAGCCTGACGGCGCCGGTTACAAAGCTGAGATCGTCAACATCCTCGAAGGCGCCAAAGACAAATGGTTCCGCCCCAGCGACGTCGCCGTCGCCCCCGATGGCTCCCTGATCGTCGCCGACTGGTACGACCCCGGTGTGGGTGGGCACGGCATGGGCGATGTGACGCGTGGACGGTTGTTTCGGGTGACGACGAAGGCAGCGGAGAAGTATCAGGTTCCAAGTTGCAAGTTGGAGACTGTCGAGGGCGCGGTGGCGGCGTTGAAGTCGCCAAATGAGGAGCAGCGGTATCTGGCTTGGATGGCAGTGAAGAAATTTGGAGGCAAAGCCGAGCCAGCGCTCAAAGCCTTGTTTGAAGACGTGAAAGCCATGCCGCAGCACCGCGCGCGAGCACTCTGGCTGCTGGCCAAGGAGGGGGACTTGCCAAGTCCCTCCGGCAAAACGGGAGTTGGCAACTCCCGCTCCTTGATCGAAGCCGCCCTCGCTGACACCGATCCTAACATTCGCATCACCGCCATCCGTGCCGCCCGCCAGCTTTGGCAGCAAAAGCAGCCTGAGAAGCTGGAGCGAGAGGTGATCAAGAAGGTTCTCTTTGATAAATCACCCGCCGTCCGGCGCGATGCTGCCATTGCTCTTCGATTCGATGGTTCACGTTTGGCGTGCTTTTGCTGGGGTGATTTGTATTCTGGTGTCGATGGAAAAGGCGGCATTGATCGGAACGACCGATGGGCGGTCGAAGCTATTGGCATCGGACAAGATTTGTTTATCCACGAGCGATGGGTGGATGGCCTCAGCAGGAGCAAACTCGACACAGCCCCTTGGAGCAAAGCACCTCCTCCTGACTGGCGCAGATTCCTCGAATCGGTTTTCACATCTCCCATTGGCGACGACGTCAAAGCTCAAATTCCCGTGACTGAGATAGCGAATACAGAATCATTGAAGCTTCTCCGATCCCTCCAACTCCTCTCCTACAAATACCCCAAGGAGGTTTCCGCTGCCGCGCTGACCATCTTCCACAAAGCTGATGCCGAGACCGCCCTTGCTGCCACTTCGCTGCTCTCACGTGACCAGATCAACAAGGACCCGAGTGGCAAAGCCCGTCTCGACTCCCTCCTCAAACCCGTCATCGGCAAACCGGAGTTCATCTCCCTCGTCGAACGCTTGAACTTGACCGGCTTCGAGAAGGAACTGCTGGATTACATCGTCGCGAATCCCAATGCGCCGGAGTCAGTCAATGCCGCACGGCTCATCGCCGCCAATCGCGATGGCGCGCTGCGTTACCTCAAAGACGCCGATGCCGCCTCCGCCAAGGCCCTCATCGCAGCGCTGGGTCGTGTGAGTGATCGCGCCTCCGTGGGCGTGCTGAACCAAGCCTTCTGGCCGGAGAAACGCGGGGACGTTCGCCACGTCATCATCGATGCCCTCGCGCTCAGCGGCGAAGGTGGACGCGCCATTCTCAAGTGGCAGAGCGAAGGCAAACTGCCCGCTGAATTCAAAGATCAGGCTTCCCTGGCGCTCAGCCGCAGCACCGATGGCAGCGTGCGCGATCTAGCTGCCCAGGCCCTGCCCTTGCCTGCGGCGCAGGGTTTGGAAAACTTCCCCAAACTGCCTGAACTCGTAAAGCTCAAGGGCGATCCAGCCAAAGGTCAGCAAATGTTCCTGCAGGCCGGTTGCGTGGCCTGCCACCGCGTCAAAGGCCAGTTCATCGACTTCGGTCCCGACCTCTCGCAGATCGGTGCCAAGCTCAGCCAGGACGGCTTGTTCACCGCCATCCTGTATCCGAGCGCCGCCATCGAGCACAGCTTCGTCGGTCAGCAGGTCACCACCAAGGAAGGCCAGACCATCACCGGCTACCCCATCAGCGAAACCGACAACGAACTGACTCTGCGCATGGCCGGCGGTGCCGCCTCCTCCGTCAAGAAATCGAGCATCGTCAAGAAGGAGGAGATGAAGCAGTCGCTCATGCCGCCCGGACTCGCCGGAGCCATTGGGCCTCAGGGCCTGGCTGATCTCGTGGCCTGGCTGCAGACGTTGAAATAGCAGGACGAGATTGCGTCACTGACTCAAATAAACCGTGCTGCCACGCGGCGGTCTCCGCGCCCAGTTGAACAGGGAACCCAATCCCGAGGACTTGGAGACATCCACAATGGCGCGACGCACGGTCGTTTTGGGCTTGGCCTGGCTCTTTGCCTCTGCTTCCGCAGCCGCCTTCGCCTTTTTGGCAGCAGCCCTGGACTCTGGCGCTCCCACATCCCCAATCTTGTCCGCGCCGATCGGAATCTCGGACTCCGTGGCGGCGAGCGCGCTTTCGCCCACGATTTCGACCGGCGTTCCCTCCGGGGTCTCCTTGAAGAAGATAACGGCCATTTTGGTGGGCAGCCGGATGCAGCCATGCGAGGCTGGATAGCCCGGCAGATACCCCTCATGCATGCCAATGCCGCCGACGATGCGCATGAAGTAGCGCATGTTGGCGCCCTGATAGGTCGTCCCAGGTGGCGCACGGTCCGTGCGGGTGTCCACATCCGCCTGCACCACGTTGCCGTCCTTGTCCACGAACGCGCCGAAGAGCGAGGAACGATGATCGATGTCCTTGTCCAGGATGTGATAAGAGCCGGTCCCCGTGCCATGGCTTTCACGGCCCGAGGAGATCGGCGAGACCCCCACCAGCGTATTGCCCTTGTAATACTGCACGCGCTGCGTGCTCAGATTGATGACGATTTTCGGCTTGCCCACGACACCATCGCCCCGCCACCAAGCCCGGCTGTTGAGCGGATTGTCCGTCAGTTTTGAACTGGAACAACTGAGGCTGGCCAGGGAACATCCCAAGAGCAGCAGCCCGGTGCAGAGGCGGGGGAATGGACTTGGTGCATTCATTCAGGAAGAAAGTGCATTTAGCGCGCCAGTTTTCCAGCAGGAATATGATTCCGCCGAACTTCAGGCATACGTCACCGGGGTGCCGGTGCTGTTGGCGAGAGCTTTGAAGCGTTTCGTCAGCTCCTGAGTGAGCTTGCCGGGTGTGCCATCGCCGATGGGGCGGCGGTCGTACTTCACGGCGGGGATGACTTCAGCGGCGGTGCCGGTGAGGAAGCATTCGTCGGCAGTGTAAATGTCAAAACGCGTCATGACGGACTCGGTGCAGGGCTGGCCCATCTCTGCAAGAATTTCCATAACGGCACGACGGGTGATGCCGTCCAGCGCGCCCGAGGAGATCGGGGGCGTGGAGACCTTGCCGTTCTTCACGATGAAGACGTTGTCGCCGGTGCATTCGGAGACGAAGCCCTGGTCGTTGAGCATGATGCCCTCATCACAGCCGGCCTGGAGGCATTCGATCTTGGCCATGATGTTGTTGAGGTAGTTCAGGCTCTTGACCTGGGGGCTGAGGGCAGCGGAATTCGGACGGCGCGTGCCGCAGGTGATGAGCTCCAACCCCTTCTCATAACGCTCCGCCGGGTAAAGCGTGATGCTGCTGGCGATGACGATCACACTCGCCTTCGGGCACTGATAGGGATTCAAACCGAGCGAGCCGACGCCGCGCGTGATGACGAGGCGGATGTAACCGTCGCGCAGGTTGTTTGCCGCCACGGTGTCGAGAGTGGCTTTTTCCATTTCCTCAAACGGTATTGGAATGGTCAGGCAGATCGCCTTCGCGCAGTCATAAAGGCGGTGCAGATGCTCCGTCAGACGGAACACGCGGCCATTGTAAATGCGGATGCCTTCAAATACGCCATCACCGTACAGCAGGCCGTGGTCGAAGACGGAGATCTTCGCCTCGGATTCGGGAACGAGCTTGCCATCAAGGTAAATAAGAAGATTTGCGGACATGGGGCGCGTAGAATCCACAGATGGCAGGGTTTTGCAAGTGCAGGCAATGTGCTTGCGCGGGACCGATTCGCGCCCATCCTGCGCGCCCGTTTAACCCGCACCCCAGAAACACCATGGCCGACATCCAAACCAGCGCTGCAGACAAGAAGGAAAAGGAATTCTTCACCGACGTCCCCCAGGAGGCCCCCGGCTTCTTCCTCAAGGGCTGCCACCAGTATGACTGGGGCCTCA